>Ga0181555_1000169_pt1 | contig 65134 bp, 73 predicted proteins | sample 011ome_15_FD_145601 | JGI IMG/M metagenome (GOLD analysis project Ga0181555, IMG submission 145601) | Coastal salt marsh microbial communities from the Groves Creek Marsh, Skidaway Island, Georgia - 011504AT metaG (spades assembly) | ecosystem: Environmental > Aquatic > Marine > Intertidal zone...
TAAATAAAAAAAAAAAAAAAATGAAACAACAAATTTTAAATATATTACAGCCATTTATAGATAGTGGAAAAAAAATATCTAATCAGTTAACTATTAAATTTTGGAAAAGTAATGGTTTATATGAACAAATTCTAAATTATGGTATACAATATAATTTAGAATTTAAATCTTTATCTGAAATTATTTATTGTATTATTAATGATATTACTATTAAACCTAAATGTAAATGTGGTAATAGTATTTCATTTTTTAATTATAATAAAGGATATAAATCTTTTTGTTCTAGAGAATGTGGAACTACGGACAAGGATAAAATAAAAAAAGGTATATTAAATTATACTATAATTGGTGGTGCTTCTAAACTTTTTAATTATTTTAAAAATAATTTTGAGTTTAATGAAATAATATCTTATGCGGATAGAAGTTGGAGTAATGGTAAATTATATGACTATTTAGGATTTAAGTTTATTAAAAATACAATACCAAATTACTATTGGATAGTAAATGGAATTAAACATAACAGATTTAACTTTAGAAAAGATATTTTGATTAAGAATGGTTTTTTATTAAAAGGTGAATCAGAGGTTCAATGTATGCACAGACTAGGTAATTATAGATTATATGATTCTGGTTCTAAACTTTATAAATATTCAATATTATAAAAAAAAATACATAAAAAATCTAAAACAGACAAAACTTTTTTAATATATACTTATATAACAATTATGAAACATTTAACAATAATATCAATTTTAATTATGACGTGTCTTTTACAGACAGTAAGTCTTTTTATATGTTGATATTTTATATCTAAAATATTTTTTAAAAAGACTTAAATTAATTTAAGTCTTTTTTTTTGTTTTATATTTTTATTATTAAAAAAAAATATGTATATTTGTAAAAATAAAAACAAATAAACAAATTAAAATGGCAATTAAAGTAAACGCATTAGGAAGATTAAAGGAATTTAATAGAGCATATTTATCAGATTCTACTTATATTGTAAGACATAAAGATAATAAATTAGATGCATTAGTTTATGCTGATAATGATACTAATAACTCTGATCGTGTTAGAAGTTCTTTCGCTAAAATCTATGGTGTTAAATTTGTTGATGTTAGATGTAGCAGATTGAAAAATTATAAAGGTTAATAAAGATTTAACCAATACGTTGTTTGAAATTATAAAAAGAGAAGTTTCTAAATCAAGAAACTTCTCAAAAAAACAAAATGGCCCGGTGGTGGAATGGGAGACACGCAGCACTTAAAATGCTGTTCTACGGAGTCCGAGTTCAAGTCTCGGTCGGGCTACTCTAATTAAACTAGTTTATGAACAGTGATATGATGTGTGATCCATTAGTAGAAAAAAAGATTAAATTAATTTAATCTTTTATAGGAATATAGCTCAGTTGGTTAGAGCGTCGTGCTGATACCACGAAGGTCGTAAGTTCGAGTCTTACTATTCCTACAAAAATATCACTATATTATAATATGTTTTAACATATATATATTACATTTATAATATACTTATGCGAAGGAAGTAACATAATATTCGGATATTTTTATCTAAAAATAAATTAATTTTTATTTTTAGATCATAGGATAACAAAGTGGCTTTTTGTTGAATTATTATATAACATGCCTTAAGTATTTTAATACTTTAAAAAGAATCTATAATAGGAAGGAAAGTTTATTCTAAACCTACTTTGTATATTTGTAAAGTAAATATACATTTTGCTGAATTCGTATAGTGGCTATTACGACGGCTTTGTAACCCGTAAACAACAGTTCGATTCTGTTATTCAGCTCAACATTTGATTGATTATAAATAGTATATCAAAACATGTTGCGATAGTTATATATTGATGAACATGAAGTTTGGAGACACCATCCATCATGTAAGATACTTAATATTGGAAAGTCTTACACCTTGCTCTTGTGGTTAATACAAATTGGCACAGTTAATAGGTTTAGACCCTATACCTTTATGAGTTCGAATCTCATCAAGAGTACAAAAAATAAAATGCTTGCGTATACCCTCATGCTTATATCATGTAGAAAGGTTAATTGGTCCATATGAGTTCGAGTCTCATCGTGAGTACAAAACATAAAACAAGCTGGATTGGCCGAGTGGTTTAGGTGGTGGTCTGCAAAACCATATACAGGAGTTCGAATCTCTTATCCAGCTCATGAATATTATATTTACAGATATAGATGGTGTATTACAAACAGGTAATATTAAAAAATGGAATAAACATGCATGTTTATTGTATTCTAATATATGTAAAAAATATAATTTAAAACCTGTAATTACATCTACATGGAGAGTAAATTATAATATTAAAGAATTACAAAAAATATTTTATAATCAAGGTATAGATGTAAAAATCTATGATTATACCGATGTTTTAGGAATAGAACGTGGTGAAGAAATAAAAATTTGGTTACAAAATAACAATGTAGACAATTATTGTGTTATTGATGATAATATAATAGATATTTTACCATATTGTAAAAATGTAATTTCTGTTAAATATTCATATGAAGGTTTAACAAATGAAAATATAAAAGAAATAGATAAAATATTTAAAAACACATGAAAGATCCTATATTTGATTTAGAAACAAAAATATTAAAAGATAATAATACAAATAAGTATTTTTACGTTAAACGTGTTATAAAAAAATCTTATTTCTATAATAATCAAGAAGCATTAAAACAATTTCAAAAAATGATACATACAGATAATGTTAAACAAATAAATGATTTTTATTTATTTGTTAATGATATATTAGATGTAGAATATGATGAAATTATAAATGGCGATATAGTATAATGGCTATTACAATGGAATCATAACCCATAAAAGATCAGTTCGATTCTGACTATCGCTACAATATTATTTATATAAATATGAAATTTAGAAAAAAAAATATTTGGATAAAATCTAATACTGGTGAATTTATTAATATTAATAATATTACATATATATCTAGCTTGATTTATAATAATACTAATAAATACTTATATTTTGAATTACGCACTAATACTAATCGTAGTTATGCGTTTTATTCAAAAAGAAAAAATGATATTCATAACGATATTCATATAAAAGAATTTAAAAATGCTTATAATATTATATGTGATCTTATAATTAATAAAAAATATGGTGATAATATGTACTATCCTTTTAATAATAAATAACAATGAAAAGATTTAAAATATTCTATTATTTTGTTAATATAAATAACCCAAATAGAGTAATAATAGAAGAAAAAATATTTACAGAACCTAATGTAAGATTAGCATTAAATACACATAATACTGGATATAAATATTTTCCTGAGTATAAAAAAGATAAAATACTTATTAATATATTAGCTTATCTTATTGATGATAATGATAATATTATTACATCTAAAGAAACATATAGTCCTATGACATATGATATAGGATTAGCTATTAATCACGCTATAGACGATGGAGAATTAAAGATAGGTGTACCACCAGATTTACCTAGATAAAAAAAATGTAGTTTATTTTATGTATTTATTAAAATAAAATTTGTATATTTACAGTATGAAAACAGCTACATTTAAATATACAAAAGATTCTTCTAAAAGTAATTCAACTATTATTTATGGTACGGTTACTTTAAAAGATAATGGTAAAATATCGGTAACAGATATTTTTAGTACATCTTTATTATCTAGTTCTTGTAAATATCAAGCTAAAATGTATGCACATAAAATTGTAGAATTAAATTTTCCATCTGATATGTGTGAAAATTATAAATCTACAGAAGATACTGATGATTTAGTATATAAATTAATAACTTCTACTAAAGATTTTAAAATTAATTTTTTAAAATCCACAGAAGAATATGCAAAAAATTTTTATAAATACATTGAAAAGTTTATAAATTTATCAAAAGAAGAAATGTATTCTATATATGGTATAGAATATAAAATAGAATATGCTCAATATGGATCTATTATTTCTGAAGATAAATTAGATAAAAACGGTAAATATAATATTGTTTATAGAATTGAAAATAAATATAAAAAAGAAAACGATAAATTATCTAGAGATTTTTATAATTATAAAAAAATTATTAAAAATGGATTAAATTTATTTATTGAATCTGAATTAAAAAATGCAGAAGAACATTATAATAATAGTATTATAAAATTAGCTTCTAAATTATATAATAAAGGTATTTTAAAAAATGAAAAAATTGAAGTTACCTCTTCTAAAATAAAACAAAATTTTGAATGTACAATTCATCATAACTTTGATGGAGAAAAATACACAAAACAAACAAGAGCATGGACTATTATTGCTGAAGGACCTATTCAACGACCTCATTATAGATATTTAATAAAATAATTTTTATTTTTATGTATTTATTAAAATAAAATTTGTATATTTACAACATGAATATATTATCTAAAAACCAAGCACAAGATTTATTATTGGCTAATATGCCAAATGATATTAAAGTATTATCTAGATTATTTTTTCAATTTGGATTTGAATTATATTTAGTTGGTGGTGCAGTACGTGATTCATTTTTAAATATAGTACCTAAAGATTTTGATGTATGTACTAATGCATTACCAGAACAGGTAATAGAATTATTAGAATCTGTAAATGTTTCTTGTCAATTACAAGGTGAATCATTTGGTGTTGTTGTAGCTAAAATGTCTGAAGATATTGAGATTGCTACATTTAGATCAGATGTTAATGCTATGACTGGAAATAATAGCGATGATACTGTTGTTTTAGGTGTAACTTTAGAAGAAGATTTAAAAAGACGTGATTTAACTATTAATGCATTGTTTATGAATCTTGACACAAACGAAATTATTGATTTAGTTGGTGGTATTGATGATTTAACTAATGGTGTTATTAAAACAGTAGGACATCCTTTAGATAGATTTAATGAAGATCACTTACGTAAATTACGTGCAATCGTTAGAGCTGTTAAAATTGATTTTATTTTTGATTTTGATACTATTAATGCAATTACAAAAAATCCAACATTAAATGTATCACCAGAAAGAATTATTACAGAATTAAGTAAAGTAACAAAAAATTTCGATAGACTTAAATCTCTTTTATTTAAAACTAATTTGATTTTTGAAATTTTACCTAAATTAAATATTACAGCACATACAAATTTTAAATCTAATATTACATCTTTAGATTTAATGTTTGCCGATATTCTTAAATTTAATAATATTAATTTTTTATCTAAAGAATTACCTAAATTAAAGTTTACTTCTAAAATGATTAATAATATCATTTTCTTAATTAAATTTAATTCAACACAAGTATGTCCTATTGAATTTATTTCTAAAAGAAAAAGTACTACTTTAACTGATAATGATATTATTTCTTTTCATTCTAATATTAAAGATATGAAAGTACTTTGTGAATTTAAATTACCTGAAAATTTATCATCAGATTTAATGAATAAAGGATTTAAAGGAAAAGAATTAGGTGATAAAATTAAAGAAGAAGCATTAAGATTATTTATGAATAAATTACATACAAAAGATCAATTTTAAGAGACTTTTATGTTCATTTAATATAATCTTATATAAAACAAAAAACGATACATTAGATTTAATGTATCGTTTTTAGAAATTGATCTTTAGCACATATATTATAAATATTTTCTACATTAATATCTAATTCTTTAGAAATTTTATTTATTGCTTGTTTTTTTGATTTACTTGAATCTTTATATACTGAATATAAACTTTTATATAATAAAGTTACTTTTTGTATAATTAATTTACTTTTCTTTTTAGCTTGTTCGGTATATTTACTTTGGTTTTCTAAATGTTGTTCATACATAAATTTTCCAATTTGTTCATTATCTTCGGTAAATGATATATGTGCTAAATTATAAACATCTTCTTCTTTCATTTCATTAAAAGTATTATATGAATTTATTAGTTTAGGATATAATATTTCTTTTCTTGTTTCTTCTTCATCACTATCTAAATTTAAAAATAATAATTTAAATTTTTCAATACATCTTCTATATGTTTCTGGATTCATACCTGAATATATAGAAAAATTTGTTGTTCCTTTGATAATAAAATTTGGTATTTTATTATTTATACTATATTTTGCTACTAAATAACATACAGCTAATTGTTCATTACTTACTATTAATTTTCCTTGTTTTATTAATCCAATTTCTCTTTTCGTTAATTTTTCATTCATCCATAATTAAAAAGTTTTTATATAAATTATATAACGTTATGATTTAAATGTTTAAAACAAAAAAAAACCATACACTTAGTGTATGGTTTTCTATATAAGTTATTAGTTATTAATATAATAATCCGTCTACATCTTCTACTTTTATAGCCATGTATTGTTTCTCTGGGAAGTAACCTAATTCAGCTACTGCATATCTAGAGTACATGTATAAATGTGGAGCCATAGTATTTTCAGATACAACTTCTACATTTTCAGCTAACATATAAGCTAAGAATTTAATACCTGGAGAATCCGCAGTACCTTTACATCCTAAGTAGATAGTTAAATCTGATTGATTCATGTAAGGGTCAACATAAACTTTAAGTCCGTTAATTGTTCCTTGTGGAGTTAATTGTTTTGTTGCTGTTACTTTAGAATCAAATGGATTGATAATATATCCAGCAATAGATTCAAAGATTGAAACTACAGCACCTGAACAAATAATGAAATCTGCACCACCAATTCTACCATCTGTAAAGATGTATTGAGAACCTTGAGATACTTTTGACCATAATTTACGTGCAATAGAAGCAGATTGTTCACCACCTAAAGTAGCAACTTGTGTTACTGACATATCAAAGATTTTACCATCTGAAATACCACCTGCTAATAAAGCTGCTGCCATTGATGATGGAGCCGCTGGTAATGTTGCTCTATTTCTTAAACCTAATTCTTTAATTTTTTCTACGATTTCAATAGAAATTTTTTGTTGAATTAAATTAACTAATTGTGCTTTTGTTCTTTCTACAATATCAACGTTATACATTCTTTTATAATCGTTAATTTCTGATAATCTTAATGCTGCTGATACATGACTTACACCAATTTGAACAGTTTTAACTTCAGAACTTGGTCCGATTTTTCCAGCTGTATTAGTGTCCCATTCACCACGAGTCATAGTTGAAGATTTACGTGCAGTAGTAAAGTCATCAATTAAATCTTCATTTAAAGATACCATAGAAATATTTAATGGTGCTACTGTTCCAATAGTTTGAGAAGCTGTAGAAGTAATAGTATCATCTAAAGTTGCTGCTGATAAAAATGCTACTAATGAACCAGTCATTGGGAATGTATTTAAAGTTACATCAAAACCATATCCACCTGTAGAAGCTGAATTGTCTTGTGTATAAATACGGAACATAGGCATTTCTGTAATTCTTGAGAATCCTTTAAATTGAACCCATCCTTGTTTAGATCCTGTTGGAGCTACTGTTGGATTATACGCTGCAACTGGAGCAACTGTTGTTGAACCAAATGTACCAGATAAGTGGAACCATAAAGATTTAGAAATACGACCTCTTAATTCTTGTACACCATTAGCTAACATTTCAGCACGTAACCAAGCTTTTAATGCTGTATCTGTAGAACTTAAGAATTTAAATGTAGAAGCACGTTCAGCTGAATCATCTAAATCTGTAGTATCATCATATTTATAATCAAAGAATAATAAATCAACTCTATTTGAATTAACATTAATCATTGGTACTAAATCTAAACCTGGAGTTTGTGCCGCAATTTTAACTGAAGCTGGTAATAAAGTTTGTGCTAAATCACCTGAACCACCAGCACCTAACATACCTGGATTAGAATTTACACCTGGCATTATAACATTACCCATACCTGCAGTGTTTACACCGTTAGCATACATAGCATTTTCATTTACCATTCCTGATTGTAAAGATTTAGAGTGCATTTCAGCATATTCACATAAAGATTGTAATTTATCACTAGATACTTTACCTAATGATTCTACGATTGGTGACCATCTTTTAACAGCCATTTCCATATCAATTACTAAATTTGAATTTTTAATCATTTTGTTTTTTTATTTTTTTTTAATTTTTTGTTTTTTATTAATTCAATTAAATTATTTAAATATTTATGTTTTTATATTTATTAAAAAAATAGAACTTATTAAACATTTTTGTTTTTATGTTTTTATTATATATTATATTTTTTTATTGCTTTTTTTCCATTTTTTACTTTTTATTGAATTTTTAATTAAAAAAAAAACCATACTTATAAAGTATGGTTTTTAATAAAATTAGTTATAAATTTATTTTAAATTATTCATAGATTTAATGAACGCATCTACATAATTTTCAGATAAATTAATATCATTAGAATTATAATTTTCTTTTATTAAAATTGCTTCTGGACTAATTACTTTTTTTGCAAAAGGTCTAGTATTCCAAAATGATTTAATATCTGATTTAGATTTTAAAGGAAAATATTTAGATTCACTTAATAATGATATTTTTTCATTATGATTAAGTGAATTCCATGATTCTTTAATATTATCAGGAATATTATTAATTAAGTTTTCTTCATATGAAATAGAACTTTTATTTAATACATTACCAATAATATTTAATACTTCTTTTTCTGATGTATATGTAGCATTTTCCATAGCTAAAATAATATCATTTTGATGTGTTTTATCAAATTGTTTAAAATTAGATAAATTATCTTCAGATAAGAATGTAAAGAAATGTGGTTGTTTATTAGCTAAAATTGTTTGTTTTTTAATTTCTTCTAATACATTACTTACAGTTTCCGCAATATTATTTTCTGTATCAATTTCTTCAATTTCATCCATATTATATGGAATAGTTTCTGGTTGTTCTAAACCTGATTTTTGAATAATTAATTTATTGTCTGGTGTTATTTCAATAACTATACCTGTTTCATCAGAACCTAATATTTTTACTAATTTAGATAATAAAGAATTTTCTAAAGAACCATTATCATCTGTAGTATTATTCATATTTACATCTGTAGGAATATCAGATACATCAGGACCAGCATTATCTATACTAACAATTTGTGAATTTGTATCATCTTCTAATGTAGTATCTTCTAATGTAGTATCTTCTAATGTTTCATCTTCTAATGTAGTATCTTCTAATGTTTCATCTTCTAATGTAGTATCTTCTAATGTTTCATCTTCTAATGTTTCATCTTCAATGTTATTAGTTATTGAATTCCAATTTTCTTGTTCTTCTGTAATACCTAAATAACTATCTATACTTTCTATTGGTGTATTTAAACTTTCATTTACATTTTTATTTAAATTTTCAGTAATAGACGGAATATATTTAATGATACCATCAACTTTTTCAGCTACATAATTTAACCAAATATCTTCATTGTTTAATTCATTAGCAACCATTTCAGTAAATTTTTGACCAATCATAGTTTCATTAGCAATATATTCACTAAATTCTCTTGTTATTTTATTTTCATTAGCAATATATTCACTGAAATCTCTTGTTATTTTAGTTTCTTTTGCTATTGATTCAGCAAACATTTGAGCTACTTCAGTTTCTTTTGCTACTGATTCTACAAACTTTTGTGTCACTTCTGTTTCTTTTGCTATTGATTCAGCAAACATTTGAGCTATTTCTGTTTCTTTTGCTACTGATTCAGCAAACTTTTGTGTCACTTCTGTTTCTCTTGCTATTGATTCAGCAAACTTTTGTGTCACTTCAGTTTCTTTTGCTACTGATTCAGTAAAAGCAATAGAAGTGTCTAATTTTGTATCAATTTTATTAATATTTTCTTTAATATTATTAAATCCTGACGCTAAATGATTAGCATAAATAGTATTTTCATTTAATTCATTATTTAATTTAATATTAGATTCTTTTAAAGATTTATTTTCTTTAACTAAATAATTTATTTTAGTTTTAAAAACATCTAAATATTTTTTAATACTCGACATTTCTTCATTCCAAATTTGTTGTTGTTCTAATAATTTATCTAATTCTAAAGGTGTACTTTTTCCTTCTTTTATTTTACTAACTAATACATTTTCTAATTTAGCTATTTCATTAGCAACATATAATTGCATTTCTTTTATATCCATTTCGGTTTTTCTATCATTTTTATTATCATTGAATAAATTATTTACATCTGATTCATTTTTCATTTCATAAATTCTATATGGTACATCTATATCATTAGAAAATCCATATTTTTCATTTACGTTTGTAACAACTGATGTTGCAAAACCAGGATCTACAACTATATCATAAGTAAATAATTCTTTTAATTGTACATTTTTTCCTTCAGTAATACCAGCTGCTCTAGAAGATACAAATAAAGGACAATTATCATTTATTATAGCTCTGGCTGTCATACCATTAGGTGTAGTTAATAGTTTAATTTTACCATCTACTCTATTGTGTTGTTCATTGTGAGTTAATTCTTCTATAGTATGTGATACATTTTTTCCTGCTATATCAAATACATCAGGGTGATCTAATTCACCATAAATAACAGAAAGCATTTTTTTCTTTTCTAATAAAGCATTCATACATGGTATGAAGTTTTCAGCAGTATAAAATCTTTTATTTCTGTTTTCTATATCAAATTCTGTAAAAGATCCACCCATAAATAACTGATTAGTCTCTTTTAATCTGTCATCAAAATGTTCAGTTAATGATTGAAGATTTCTTTCTAATATTAATACATGTTTCATATTTTTTTTTTGTTTTAAAAACTTTTTATGTATTTATATATTATATTTTTAAAGAGCCTTTTTTCTATTTATTATTCTGGAGCCATATCATCAGTAGCACCCATATCGTCACCACCACCCATATCTTCACCACCACTCATATCATCAGTAGCACCCATATCGTCACCACCACCCATATCATCAATAGCACCCATATCATCACCACCACCCATATCGCCACCACCTGACATATCATCTCCACCACCACTCATGTCACCGGCTTCACCACCAACACTAGAACTACTATTTTTCCAATATTCATTATTTAATGCTATTTGTTCATCTGTTAATTCATATACATATTTAGCTAAATAATCATGATGAAAATATGGTTTATCATCTTCACGTTTAAATCCATTTTGTAATTCTGTTACAATAGCAGATTTTGCTTGCATATTACTTAATTCTTTTGCTTTAATTAATTCAGAATGACCAAAATATTCTATATTTATATCGTTATAGATATTTATATTATTTTCTAATTCTGGAAAATCTAAAATTAGTTGAATAATAACAGGTTTTAAAATAATATCTTTAAATAATGATCTTAATCTATCTATGTATTGTGTAAAATTATAATCATCATGTGATATTTCATTACCATTACTATAAATATTACCACCACCAATAGTATTATCTAATCTTGTTAATGGAAATTTAGAAGCATTTTTTAAGTTATTTTTGAACCATATTAATGTGGTATTTTCATTTAAATCATGTCCTCCTGGATCTATAATAGACATTTCAGGTCTACCTTCACCTGAATTAGGAAACCAATATTCTTTAGAATAAGGTAATTCTTTAGAACCATCAATATAAATTTCACCGGTTGTATTATCAAACATAACATGGTCTTTATAATCTGCTATTAAAGTAGCCATTTCTTGTTCTGCATTACTTTGTGATAATCCTTCGGTTGGTATAACAAATTCTTTATGCATTGTTGCATTAATTAAATTAAATAATAATCTAGTTCTTTCTACTGATTTTAATTCATTATAAGGTTTAATTAATGGTTCTATATATGAAGTTTCCATATAATTAGAAGATCCTGAATATGAGATATATATTATAGATGAATCTAAAAGAACTACACGATTTTGGTCATCATCAAAATGTTGAATCCATAATTTATATCCTGATTCTGGGTCTATTATAGGTACAATTGTAGCAGGATCTAATCTTTGAAATGCTAATATATTTTTACCTTTTGAGTCGTATATAATTTCTCTACATAAAAAACCTTCAACTAACCAATCATGACAAATGTCCCAAGCAAGTGTACCATCATTAAATCCTCCACGATTATATATATTTTCAAAAATTATTTTTGATTTATCTTTAATAATTTTAGAATATGTATCTGGTAAATCTTCTAATTCACAGAATTTTTTATCTTTAGAATAAATAATTATATCATTAGTTAATTTTGTAACATAATCTAATATTTCTCCTTTTTTTGCATATTCTTTAAATATATTTATTTTAGAAATATAATCTTGAGATAATGCGGCAATTTTCTGTTTTTCTGTTACTAAAGCTTGAACTTTTCTAGAAAACATTGAATATACCGTACCATTAATATCATTTAATTGTGTTAAATCTTCATTATAATTTGTTGCTCTAGAATTTTTTATAACTGTTTCACTATAATTTCTACCAAATTTAGATAATCTACTTAAAGTATTATTAAAAAAATTATTATTATTATTATTTATATCTAAAGGTATATTAGATAATAAATTATTATTTGTTTGTCTATAAGGATTATATCCAGCCATAATTAGTTTATATTTTATTTATTAAAGATAAAGACTTTTCTAAATATTCATTTTTTTCTGTTAATGATAATTGATTTTTATTTAGCTCATTTTCAATGGAATTAAAATCTTTTATCATTTCTTGAATTAATTTTTTCTGTCTTGTTTCTTGTTCATTTATTTTCTTTTTCCATATTTCTAATAATTTATTATCATTAACACCTGTAAATTTAGATGTAGACATAGTAATAAATTCTTTTAAAATATTAGTATTAATTTTATATATTTTATTTATTAGTTTTATATCGAATTTTCTAATGCACCATTCAAAACCTATACTATATAATAGTTTATAAATATTTGTAAAATTTACACCAGATAAAGGATCTTGTTTCATCGTATTTAAGTTTAAGTTATCTTTTAAGACACTTAAATTATAATTAAATAGATTATTAAAAAATAAAACTCTTATTGTAATAGGAATAAAATTTAATGACACGGCATAAATTAATCTAGTACCAGCTGTATCAAATGTATCTATAATTAATAATGGATTTATCTTTTCCATTTTTGATGATTTACCAGATAAATCATAAAACATAAAATAAAAATATCCTTTAGATATATCTTTAATAGATATTTTTTCAACATTATCATTTTCATTTATACATTTACTTATAAATTTAGAATTAAGATTATAAATATTAGAACCATTTAATTCATAATCTTTTTTAATACTATTTATAAAAAAATTTTTTTCCATTATTTAAATATATGTAAATGTTTTTCTGTTATTATTTTAAATTGAATATCTCTTTTTTTACACCATTCATTTGCATAATACCATTTATGTTTATTTTTTTGCCAAACTCCTATAGCATATTGTAAATTTTTTAATTTTTTTTCTGATATAGTTTTAGGTATAATAGGTTCTCTTGTTTCTGCATCAGGTTTTATTTCAATTAAAAATCTATTTATTAAATTAGGAAATTTATGATTTATTGTTTCTATATAAAAATCTGGAATATATCTTCTACTTTTACCTTTATGGTCAACATATGGTATAGTTAAAGTTTCAGAACCCCATCTAATTATTTCGGTTGTTACATCACAATAAACCATAAATTTATATTCCCATGAAGATCTATAAACTATATCCATAGGATTACCCATATATTTATTAGGAAATTTAATTTTATATTTACCTTGATGGTATTTTGTAGGATTACTAGGTGCGTGTGCCATTTTAAATATTATTTATATAATTTTTACAAACATTTAAACCATTATCATATAATATTGGTCCTCTTAAAGCCATTTTATAAATATTATTTTCATATATAGAAAAATAATATGCATCATTTAATCTAGTATGTGGTTTAATTATAATATCATATCCTAAATATTCAACTATAATAGAATCATCATATTCTTCTCTAATAGTTTCAATTAAATTATTTTTTGGATCTATTTTAATTTTTTTTCCATTAGCCATCGAATATACCCAGTATGATATTTGTTTTATTTCTTCATGTAATAAAACTTGAATATATTTTTTACCTGTTCCTTTTTTAACATAAGCTATAGTAGAATGTGGTTCATATGTTGGATATGAATTTTCATTTGGATATGTTGAGAATATTTTATTTAAAATATGTAAATTATTTCCTTCGATTTCATATTTAACTACGTCATATTCATTAGATTCAAATATATTTACCATTTTAGAAGATATTTCTGGCGGATTAATCATTAATAATAAATCTACTATTTCATTTTCAGGAATTTTATCATCTAATAATCCAAATAATATTGTAACATGTGGTTCAATTTCTAAACCAAATTCATTCGTATCATTATTATAAATATCGTTTTCTTCTATTTGTATATTAGAAATAGGAGTATCAAAATATCCCATTATACAACCGTATGAATATGTTTGATTTTCTGTTTTTTCTTTTATTATTTTCATAATTTATATATTATAAAGTCCTTGTCCATTGTTTGATGAATTCATACTAATAAATTTTAGTTTTTTATTATCTTCTTTTTTAATCCCTTTTTTATCATGAAAATAATTTAAAAATTCAGCGACAGCACGTTTATGTATTTCAGAAATATATACAAATGCACTTGTTGACTTTTCTGGATTAAAACCTTGCCATTTATTTAATATTTTTTCATAACTAGCCTGAATGCTATCATTTTTATCATCTTCATTAAAAAATTTATGTTGTGTTTTTCTTATTGCATTTTGTACTAATACATAAATAAACATTTCTGCTTTTCTTGTTAATGTACCTAAACCTTTAGATAATAATATTTCATAAGTAAATTGTGAATCGTTTACAGTTGTTGTTGTAATTTTCATTCTTCATAATAGTGTATTTTTTATAGTTATTATATATAAAAAATACGCTATTGTTTAAACAAAAAAAAAGTAGAACTAAGTTCTACTTTTTTATTTTATTTTATTTTATTTTATTTTTTTTTATCTCTTTTAATTGTTCACTGATTGTATGTTTTTGTGATAATAAACTATTATATAATTTTTTAACAGATATATTTTCTAAGATTATTGGTGATTCATTTTTTAATGTAATAATAGCATTTTCAATACTTGTTAATTTTTCTAATAATACTTTTTCTTGTTTTTCTAATTTTATTTTTTTAGATAATTCATCAGAAATTAAGTTTTCATAAAAGAATGTAATATCTGTACCTAATTCATGCATTACATTTTCTATTAATGGTAATGCTTGTTCAAAAGTATAATATGAATTACCACTTCTTCTATCTAATCTTAATTGTGCAATTTTATCTTTGTAGTTAAATACATAACATTCAAATGTAGAATTACCTAAATTATAAATATGTTTAACAGAATCAATTATCATAAATTTATCTAATGAATTATAACATTCATTTAAAATTGGATAGAATCCTTTACCCATAAATGGTACATATGGAGATTGAAAAATAGATTCTAATGTAGAACTTGCTTCTTTTTCATTTTCATTTAAATAAATTTGCTTAGTATCAGTATTAAATGTTATATTGAAATTTTCTGCTATTTTAAATTTAATAGAATTTTCTGTAAAAATAGCTCTTTTTACACCTTCTTCTAATAATCTCATTCTACGTAATTGATTTTCATCATTTATATGATTTTCTAATAATGTAGCTGAAATACCTTCATCATTCATTAAAAACCATGTTTCATTTATATAAGTTAAAAATCCTTCTTTTTTTTCTAATACAATAGAATATACATCATTAATTACACCACCTTTAGATATATAATTCATTTTTAATTGAGGTGTATTAGCCATTTCTCCTAAAAATGATTTAATTTCAGGAATCCATTCATGCATTTTTAAATCATTTAATATTTTGATTTTTCTATCATCATCATTATTTTCATTAATACATTCCATTAATGATGTTAATGTTGTTTCATATAAAAATCTATCCGGTTTTCTTGATATTTTTTTATGTAAATCTTTTAATGTATATACTAAGCTATTTTCAGAAATTTCATTATCTATTTCTTCTAATAATGTTTTTACACCTTCAAAATATTTAAACGTTTCTAAACGTTCATTTAATGAATTAAATATCTCTTTATCAGAATATTTATCATATTCTTCTAAATGTGATGTAACTATAGTAGATACATCGCTTTGTTCTATATTTAAACCATTTCTATATTCAAACAATTTTAATTTTAATGACTTCATATTATGTCTTTAGTCTGTATTTATTTTTTATTATATATTATTTATTTTAATTAAAAAATTACTTTTTTATTATATCCGTTTCTTTTATTATATTTTGATTTTGATATATAGCAAAATCCCACTCTACACCTTTATTCGATAATAAAGAAGTAACTTTATCTATTATTGGAAAATGTGTATGTACTTCAATATTATAAACAGATTTATATGGTTTAGTTCCTGTTCCAAATGAATATTCTCTTGCTATAACATTTTCACTATCACCAATAAAATTAAAATTAGCTTTTATTGGAATTCGTTTATATGTAAAATTAAAATATCTATACATATAAAAATTTTCCATTAATTCTTGCCATATCTTAAATACCTCATTTTCATTATCTAATACAAAAACTAGTTCAAATGATAATTTAATAGGTACACTTTTTAATTGTGAATATTTTTGAATCAATTCTTCATCTACTTCTTCTGTTATATGAAACCAAGTATTAGGATTAGTGAATTCTTCAGCTTTTATAATCCAAGATTTAACATCTAATACTCCTCTAGGAATAATATCCGTATTCATATTAACTCGTTTATTTGGTATATCATCATAAAAAGAATCCATTATAAATCTTTGATCTCCTGTTAAAGAATAATAAATAGGAATTATTTCAGTATATGATCCATTTTCTTCACTAATATAATTGATTTTTAATTTGTCTCTTAAATATGCTAAAAATCCTACCGTAACATCACGTAAAAAAACATCACTATAATTATTTTTTATATTATAATCTTCTTGTTGGTTTGACATATTTATTTTATTTATTTTATTTATATATTATTTTAAAACACAATTAATAATTTAATTTATTTAAAATTTTTTTACTATATATCATATGTGGTCAAAAAACTTATTAACAATTATTAAACTTTTTTATTTTTCTAGTATATAAACAAACTTTTTTTTTTTATTAAAAAATAAAAAATAAAAAGTATTAAACATTTTATAAAAAAAAATATAAAATAAACATGAATGATGGAATAGTTAAAAAATTATATTGGAAAAAATATAGACCTAAAAATATTGCTGGAGTAATATTATTACCTAGAATACAAGAAGAAATATTAAATGAAAATGGTGATGTAGTATTAAGTGGAAATTATATTTTTACAGGATCATCTGGTTTAGGAAAATCAACATTAGCTAATGTTATTATACCAGAAGATGCATTAATAGTAAATGCGTCTTTTAATTCGTCAGTTGAAGATTTAAAAGAAACGGTAATAGATTATTGTAGAACTGGTGATATTTTTGGTAAATCTACTATAGATGGGTATAAAATAGTTTTTTTAGATGAATTTGATGGCGTTTCTGCTAAATATCAAGAAGCATTACGTGGGTTTATCGAAGAATTTGATGATAGAATTAGATTTATTGCAACATGTAATAATATAAGTAAATTATCTAGTGCTATTTTATCAAGATTTAATGTAATTAAATTTGATCCAGAAAATGAAACAGAAACAAAATATTTAAAAGAAGAATATTTAGAAAGATGTAATTTAATTGTAGAAAAAAATAATTTAAATATTACTGAAGAACAAGTAATTTCATTAATAAATACTAATTTTCCTGATTTAAGATCTACATTCAATACATTACAACGTGTTGAAAAAATAGGTCATTATAATAAAGAATTAAATTCATCAACAAATGTAGATCTTTATAATATTATTTTTGGTGATATAAATACAGAAAAAACATATGCATGGGTTATTGAAAATTTTGGTGATAATGTAGAGACATTAGTAAAAATGTGTGGTAGACCATTATGTAGATATATATTAGATGAAAATAAAAAATATATTGGTAAAATACCAGCATTAACTAAATTATTTAAAGATTATTCATATCAATTATCTTCAAATTTAGTTGATCCTGTAGTATTAATTATTTCATATATATTTGAAATACAAGAATTAATAAATAATAAATAATAAATAAATTATGGAAAAAGATCCGTGGATAACAATAATAAAGCAAACTATATATGATCATTTAAAAAAAATTGATTTTTCTAATCCTGATTTTAACATAAATATTTTAAAAGAACAACTTTCAGAAATATTAGGAATAAAGCCAGCAATTAAAACTAAATGGAATACAATAGAAACTATTAATGAATTGAAAAAATCAAGTGGTGCTAAAGATTATAAAACAGTAAAAGATAAATTAGAAGAAATTGAAATTATTTTTATAGATAGTAAAAATAAACCAAATAATTTTAAATTTATTTTTTAAATAAAAAATAAAAAAAAATAATAAAAAAATGGATTATATAATATTTGATGGAAACTATATATTAATGAAATGTGTATATACATTAACAAAAATGAATAAATTACATGGTGAATTATGGAATCTATTAGATAATAATATTTCTAAATATACCGTAATGAATAAATGGGAAAAGATAATTGTTGTGTCTGATTCTAAGAAAAAATCATGGCGTAAGGAATTATTAGATAAATATAAAGCACATAGAGTTAAAGATGATAGTATAGATTGGGAATTTGTATTTGATACATATATGGATTGGAAAGATTCCATTAGAGAAAAATATAATGTATTAGAAAAAGATTCAATTGAAGGAGATGATTGGATTGTTAGCGTAATACAATATGCTAATAAATTAGGAAAAAGTTGTGTTACTATTTCATCAGATAAAGATTTATATCAATTAATTAAATATAAAACTAAGAAAAAAAACTCTTATATAAATATACAAATAAATGATATTTTAGGTAATGAAAAAGTAATTATACCTATAGGTTGGGAAATTTGGTTAAATGAATTTAAAAATAATAATGCTAATGATGTGTTTTCTTTAGATAATAGTATTAACAATATTAATTTTTTTAATAGAATTTTATTAAATTGGAATTATGAAGAAATAGATTGTTATTCTAGTTTATTTGAAAAAATTATTACAGGTGATAAATCAGATAATATTGATTCTATTTATCAAAAAATATCTAAAACTGGTAAAATTAGAGGAATAGGAACAGCAACGGCTAAAAAAATGTGGGATTTTTATAATAAAAATTATGATATAAAATTTACTATAAATGATGAATTCGTTGATGATTTATTAAATTGTTTAGAATTTGTATCAAAAGATGTATTTGATACAAATTTAAAAAATAAAATTAAAAATAATATTAAATTAAATATTCAATTAATTCAATTACATTATAAAAATTTTCCTGATTGGGTAACAGAAGATATAATAAAAATTATTAATGAGAATTTAAATAAATGACACAAAAAAAGATTATATCTGATGGTAAAGAATCTATCTTAACAGAATTTGTAAGAAGAGACTTAAATGACTTAGGATATACTACATATGGAGAAGTTTTAGATACTAATTCAAAAATACGTTGTGATATGTATGCTAGAATAGAAGATTTAAACCACCCTAATTGTGGACATACTATTGTATTTGAAGCTAAATTAACTTTTAATTTAAAAGTTATAGAACAAGCATATAAATGGTTATCTAAAAAAAGAGCACATGATGTTTATATTATTGTTCCTACCACATTTAAAAATATGAGTACTAGAAGATTTGCTAGAGAATTATGTAGTAAATTAGGTATAGGTGTTATGGAAGTTAGTATATTAAAAAATAAATATAATGTAACTGTAAAACCAGTTAGATGTTCTAATCCATCACCACCTAAATTGTATGAAGAACAAAAATTAACTATTGCTAGTAATTCATCTAATACTTATGTGACACCATTTAAAATAACATTAAATAATATTAATTCTTATATGGAAAATAAGAATCAAGATTATTTAACTAATATGGTAAAAAATATATCACATCATTATAAGGGTGATATTAGTGCAGTTAGATCTATAAGATTTTTAATTGATAAACATATTATAAAAGATTTTTATATAACAAAAGAAAATAATAAATTAGTAATAAAAAAACATGGATTTTAAAAATATAACAGATATAATTTTTTCAAAAAAAACTTTATGGAATACTGTAACAGATGAAGATAAAGAAAGTTTATTTTTTATCTTTAATAGATTTATGTCTAAAAAATATCCTATACAAGCAAATAGTTTTAATCATAAATTTATAGATAAGGCACTAGCAATGGATATTTGGTTTTTATTTTTAAGAAATGAAACAAGAGTACCATTTTGGTTTTGGAAAGGTGCAACTAAGAAAAAAGATCCATCAATAAAAGGATGGCAAGAAATTAGAAATTTTCATGAATTATCTGTAAATGATATACATACATTATGTGAAATGTACCCTAAAGATGTGAAAGAAGAAATTAAAAGAATAGAACTAATAAATAAAGAACTAATAAAATGAATTATATAGAAGAATTTTGGCAAAATAAAATTAATAATATTTATAATACTAAAGAATTATTAATTGAAAATATTACTAAATATTATGAAGATGAATTTATAAATAATTATACAAAATGGAAAAATTTATTAAATAGTTGTAATACTGATTACAAATCATATTTTATAAAGCTATATAATAAAAAAGAATATTGGACAGATATGTCATATGATTATTTTACTAAAAATATTATTAATTTTATGGTAGATCATATTAAAATTAATAATAATATAGAATCTAAAGATGTACATCTATTATTAGGAATAATATTAGATGAGTATTTTTATCAACAAGAATTAAAAATACCACAAGAATTAATTGATAAAAAAAATGATTCTAATATAAATAATTTATTAGAATCAATTAAACAAATAGTATATAAAAAATCAGATATTTAATAATTTATTTAAATCTATATTAGAATCATGACTAAATAAATATGATTCTTTTTTTCTACGTGTTACATGTCCCGGATATGTAACATTTGTAGTTTTTATTTTAATAGCAGCTTTTTCTAATTCTCCATTTTTTACTAATTGTAAAAATTCAGATTTTCTAATGTTACCTATACCCATATTATATGTCATAGAAATCATAGCATCATATTGATTTTGTGTTATTTTTATAAATATATTTTCTTTTTTCCAATCTCTTAAAATTCTATCAACACCACGTTGTGCTTCCATTATATCCTGAATTAATAAATCTTCAGCTTCAGCTTCTGTAATTTTAGTAACTTTTGCTTTCATTTTAGTAACTTTTTTTCGTTCAGCATGACCATATCCTATAGTTATCATACCATCACCAATATCATACGCAGTCAAAACGGCTTTACCATTTCTTCCTTCTTCATGCTTTAAAAATTCAACTAAAGTATCAGAAAATTCTGTTGGTGTTTTATATACATCTTTTTTTATTTCTTCTTTTTTATACATATCTGATATTATATTTTTTATTTGAGACGCGTCGTTATGTACTAATATTTTTTTTTCTATCGATTCATCTATAATTTTATTTATTTCTGGTAATGTTATAGTACTAATAAAAAATAAAATAAACATATTTAAGAACTTTATTTTATAATTTAATGGTACCTTATTTATTTTAAATAATAATTCTTTAAAATAGTTCTTAGAATTAATTCTATTTATTTTATCTTTAGGTAAATTATTTAATTCTTTTTTATAATTTAATAATATTTGATCATTAGAATAAATATTATACATATCCATATCATAATTATAATTAGAATTAAATTCTAACATGGTTTTAAATTCATTTATACTCAATATCATACATTATATATTTTTTTTTCTATTTATTAAAAATAATTTATATAATTGTAAAAATAAAATAAAATGATTAAACATATAACATTATTTAGAGTTGATAATTCTAAATCCGATCAACAATTATGGTATAATAGAGATGGTTCATTTAATCCTGTAGTACAAGAATTATCATCACAAAGATTAGTACCATTACCTATGGTATATGATGAAAAATATGGTAAAGATGGGTTAAGATGGATAAGTGCTGCTTCTAGTTTAGATAATTTAAAACAATGGATTTGTGAAAGTGATGCTAAAGAATTAGAATTAAAAGGATATAGAATTTTAAAAGTAAAAGTAACACAATATGATTTTTGGGAAAATCATGCGGTATTTACTTGGGAATCTGTAATTGAAAAAGAAGAATTATTATTTTCAGTATTATATTAAAAAAAAAAATGAAAGAAGAAATAGAAATTATAATTAAAGCTAAACATTTTAGAAATTCTAGTGGTTATTGTGATAATGATAGTTGTCCTTTAGCTTTAGCTATAAAAGATAAATTAAAATGTGAAAAAGTTTCGGTTACATTTCAGAATGTTATTATAGATGAAAATTCATACGTTCCTAGATATTTGAATTTTTTAAATGGAACAGATACTTGGTGTAATGATTGTGTACAATCTATAGCTGAACCATATATAATGGTTGATGATTTAATTAAAAGAGCAAAACAAAAAAAGAAAATAGGAACTTATAAAGTAACATTAATAAAAAAATAAAATGGAAGATTTTAAAACTAAAATCAAAAATGAAACAGTTTTGGCTATGAAAGCTAAAAATCAATTACGTGTAGATACATTACGTTCTATTACTAATGCTATTACGGTGGCTGAAAAGAGTAAAGGAAATAAAGATTTAGATCATATTGATATTTTACGTGGTATGGTAAAACAACGTAATCAAAGTATAGAACAATTTACAGCTGCTAATTATATTGAAGAAGCAAATAAAGAGTCTTTAGAATTATTAATTATTGAAGAATTTTTACCTACACCTATGAATGATAGTGATATGTTTATATCTATTAATGAAATTATTCATTCTATGGATCCTGTACCAACAATTAGAGATATGGGTAAAATTATTGTAAAATTTAAAGATACATATCCAGGCCAAGATATGGGTAAAGTATCTAAAATTTTAAAAACAGTTTTAGTGTAGTAATTAAAACATAAATAAACAAATTAGAATCCTTTTAATATATAATTAAAAGGATTTTTAATTTAATGTCAAATAATACAATATCACTATTAAGAGCAAACCCTGCATTGACTAGTAATGTTAAAATAGTAGTGGATTCAGAATATAATTTATATTTAGAAAGTTATAATTCTAATATAGAATTATCGGATAGAAAATTTAAAAAATTTAAAATTAGTCCAAATTCATTTTTATCTAATACAATTTCTACATTTTATAAAGATTTACCGATTGATATAGCGTTTGAAATAAAAAATAATATTAAATCTGATAATATACAATTATCATATAATAATCAATATGATGATATTTATTATTCTGGACCTAGAAATATTGAGGACACTTCATATACTGAAGAATTTCAATATAATACTACTTTAAAAATTAATGCAAAACAATTACCTAAATATTTTTTTATATTTAGAACTGATGATACAGGATTAATAAATTTAAATAAAGAAAATATAAAAGATAATTTTTTATATAATTTAAAATGTATAAAAACATTTGATTTATCACCTAAAGAAAATTTGGGTAAATTATGGAAAAAGAATTATATAGATGATGATATATTACCAATATCTTCATTCGAATTAAATTCAAATAAGTATGAATTTAGTACTTGGAATGGGTATGATTATAAAAGTGGTGGTACAGTTAGTAAATCATTTTTCTTAGATGAAACTTTACAAAATCAAATGTCAGATTTTGAATTTGAATCATTTATTACAGACGGGTTTAAAAAAAATGAAGTAATTAGTTCTAATTATTCAAATATATCTTTTTTATATGATGATACTGTATGTGGTATATTTATAAAAGGAATAGAGTATAAAGAACAAGAATATCCTTTTATTTTTAAAATGATAAAAGATGGAAAAATTAGTTCTAATGATTATATAAAATCAATAATAGATAATAATAATAATAATAACACGATATATAAATTTTCTAAAAATATACCATATAGAAAAAAATGGACAATTAATCGATATACTGGATTTTATGTTGATGAATTAATTTTATTAGACAAAATTTGTTCATATGTAAATGATAAAATAAAAAATGATTCATCTATATTAATTAAAGATAATGTGTTTGTTATGGTTGATCCAGATAATGCTAATGAATACATAAATGTATCACCATTAATTAATACATATAATGAAAAAATTCCAATATATTTTAAAATAAAAAATGATTTTTATTTAATAGAAAAACAAAATGATAAATATGTATTAATTTCTGATATAATATTTAATGGTAATTTAAGTGATTTTATTTCTAATAATTCTAAACCTATAAAAATAGAATTTAGTGATCCTAATAATTCAACAGATCCTACTAAATATAAAAATTATATAAAATATTTAGATGGGTCATATTATTATAATTTAATATTCGAAAAATACTTAGATGGTATTATAGTAATCAAATTATTTGATCAATATTACACATTAAATATAGATAAAAATAATAAACGTATATATTTAAATACAGATGAATTAATTTTTTGTAATACAAATATTTTAACAAGACAACTAGGTGAAGATATTAAATATAATAATCTTCAAATATTATCTAAAGATAACGTAATAGATTATTTTGAAATATTTGTATTAAAATATACAGATATAAAAGATTTCGATTTTAAACGAACAAATACAGACCATACAAAAATAGAATATGATAGCAATAATTCAATTTCATATAATAGACCATTTTTTTATCAATTAGATTTAAATGATATATCTTTACCAATTGATGTATATTATGAAAAAAATTATAATATTTATTTAAACGATTCTAATACACTTTTATATAGTAATCAATATATATTACCAACTTCATCAGAATATGCTAGTAGTGGTGATTTATATGTAATAAATAGTAGTAATACATTAACTAGAATATGGGATATAAACCAATCTGTAGTTAAATTTGGATATTCTAATTCTATTGGTTCTAATTCTGTTCCATATAAATTAAATAATTCTTTAGATGTATGGGGTCAATTTAATATGAATTGTAATTTATATAATAATATTATAAGTCCACATGATTTAAATTTAGATTATTTTTATACATTTGGTAGACCTATTGATTATGACTATAATGATACTGATACATTATTAAATGATTTTTCTTCTTATGTTAATGAAAATATAATTAATAGAACATTAAATATTGATACTATATTACTTGATAGTAGTAGTACAAATAATTTAATCAGTGAATATTATTCTCCTAATTTTATAGAATATAAAAATAAATATTCAAATTTCGATTATTTTGATTATATTTTAAATACACCATATAGATTAGATTTCATAGATAATCAGAAAAATTTGTATAAAAAAATTAATAGAATATCATATTTAAATGAATGTGATGGTGTAAATGGACCATCTGTATTTTTTAAAGGTTTTAATAGTTATTTACAATATGTTAAATTAGATAATCCTAATGATATTGATTCTTTTAAAACAATATCTAGTGCTAAAGATTTAGAAAATTATGGATTTTCAATAATATTTTATAGTAAATTTACAGAAGATATAAATAAATATGGTACAGCTGGCATAGATATAACAATTAATAAAATATTTAAAAATATATTAATACATATTTATTTAAATATTCCAAATAAATCATATACTAGTTTAGATTATAGAAATAGAGATTCAGTATATAATGATGAATATGTTAAATATATTATTGAAAATCCTATACTTTCTAATGATTTTTCATTTATAGATAGTAATTTAAAAATACAAGATTTAACATTAAATAAAGTTATTAATATTATATCTAATTGTAAAATAGAAGATGATTCATATACAGATGGAATTCATTATAATATTATAGAAATAGAAGACGAATTTAAAATAATAAATGTCGTACCAAATGGTACTAATCAAATTATAGTAACTTTTGATAAAGAACCAAATCTTAAAGAACATGATTGGATGAAATTTAATTTTACAGATATTACAGAATTTGAATTAAATAAACAAATAATTTCAAAAATAAATAATATATCATATGTATTTAATACAGATGTAAACTCAACAACTATATTCAATAATTTATTATTGAATATTGATAATATATTTATAACTAAAGAAAAATCAGTTTTACCATTTAGATTCAAAATAATAGAACCTAATGAAATAAAAATAAATAATAATGTAAATAAATTAGTTGGAGATTCATCATGTCCTATTAAACCTATTAATAATACTATTAATACACAAAATTTAATAATTAGTAGTGATTCTTTAACAGGATTAGTTCCTAATGTATATAATAATGATTATATATCAAGAAATATATATATTAATAATAATAATAAATCATTTTCGTATAATGATATTAAATCTTTACCATCAATATTTAGATATAATGGATATTATGATCCTATATTAACTAATATTGAATTATTTAATTCTAAAAAATTAATTTATAATAATGCTAATACAATAGATTTACGTTATGTTAAATTTATATATGATGAAGAAACGTATATGTATAATTTAGTCATAGGTATTAATTATGATGTAATTTATGATTTAGAAATTGATGATGTAATTTATATTAAAAAAAATACTAATAATAATTTATATACTAATTTAACAACAACTATTAAAAATATATATGATTCTACAGAATTGCTTGGATTTACTGAAATAATAACTAATTCATTATTTGATAATAATTATATAAATATATTTTTAGCTAATAATCCAACTGGAAAATTATTTAACATTCCACCAATTACAGATCATGTAATAACATACAAATATATAGAAGAGAATACTATATTTGATTATAATTTTATGGATTTCGGTATAAATAAAGATATAATTATATCTAAAGTTCAAGACAGTATAAATATAATGAGAACAAACAGTGAAATTTATAATCAAACAAATAAATTTCCAATGATTGATGAACATGGTGTTACTGTAATTGATAGAAATGTTTTCAAATCATCCTGGGATTTAGATTATTATTATACACAAATAAATAATAAATATAATACAATATGAGAAAATACGCTATAGTACAAGAATTTAAAAATATTTCTAAACCTGGTACATACATAATGAAAGAAAAAACTAATTTTTTATGTGGCAAAATGATGGATATAGAAGATGAAATACGTATATCATATAATTTTACACACGACGAAATTTATAATAGTTTAAATCCACCTATACAATTATCTACACAAGAAATTTCAGATATAAATAATAGTGTTATGAATATTAATAATATGTCTTATGATAATATTAAAAAAAATAAAATTACATTAATAGAAGATCCAACACAAAGTACAATTGATAGTAATGGTAATACTAAATGGATATTTCAATTAGATAGTAATGGTTTATTATTAGATTATTTATATAATGAAATATATACATTAAATCCACATTCACAATTTAAACAAATACCTTTAAATTTATCACCGTCTAATAGTATTAACGAATTATGTATAAATTATATAAAAGAAAATATATTAGATAGATATAGAATTAAAGAATTTATATTATGGACTAAATATTACGAACTAAAATTAAATAATGTGCCAGGTATTAGTGGTGCAGGAATTAATAATGTTCCTTTACTATATAAAACACCACAATTTTCATTAATAGCTATTCCTAATGAAAATATAGATAAAAATAAAGAAACAATATCAATGAAAAAATATATAGATGATTTTTATGATATATCATATAAACAAACTAAATCTTCTCAATTTTATACATTTTTATATTATTTCGATGTTATTTATGAAAAAATTTAAACTTTGTTTTATTAGTAAAATATAATTTATATGGAAACAGTTAATGTGACGTTATATAATGATGAAATATTATTAATTATAGAACAAAAGAAAAAAGAATGGGCTGATAATGTTAAAGATATATCACCAATGATCAGAAGTAAAGATCCACATGATATGACAGATGCTCAAGCTTTGGCTTTATCATATAGAACAATAATTTTAGAAGAAATATCATATTGGTTAACAGATTTAGCTAAAGAACAAAAAACATTAAAAGAATTAAAAAGAGATAGATTTATTCTATATACGACAGGATTATTACCAAATGGAACTAGACCACAAGGAAATATAATGAATCATCCTATGATAGGTAATACAAAAATAAGTAATGGACAAAAAGAAATGATTATTTCTGGTGATTTTGCAGGACATGAACATACACAAGAAATTATAATTCAAATGATAGAATTTATGCGTGAATTAATAAAAACTATTGACCAATACATGTATTCTATAAAAAATAGATTAGAATTATTTGCAATGTTTAAATAAACTTTATGTGTTTTTTTAGTATATAACAAAAATGGAATACAAAATAGATAAAAGTAAAAAAATTTGGAATAAAGACCAATATATGCGTCATTATCAAACTCTTTTGGGTTTTAATGTACAACAAATAGAAATTATGTGGACTAACTTAAGTCCAATAGAAATATCATCATACGATTCTTCTAAAGATACGTTAGAACATATTAAACATGTTAATACATTTTTAATTAATTCTTCAGAAGAATTATTAGATAGAGCTAAAGTTCATGATAATAGTAAATTATCAGGACTAGAAAAAGAATTATTTGATAAATATACACCAATATTAAAGACAATAACATATGGTTCTGATGATTATAAAAAATCATTAGAAATGTTAAAACCAGCATTGGATAATCATTATAAAGAAAATACACATCACCCAGAACATTATGAAAATGGAATAAATGATATGGATTTATTTGATATTTTAGAAATGTTAAATGATTGGAAAGCCGCAACCAAAAGAACAAAAACTGGTGATATTAAAAAATCATTAGAAATAAATAAAGATAGATTTAATATTTCTGACCAATTATATGATATTTTATTAAATACAATAGAACGTTATGATTGGTTAACAAATTAATTTTATTTTTATATTATAAATTATATAATTGTTTAAATATTAAATATTATGAAAAAAGAAATATCATTTTCTGAATTTTTAGAAATAAGTGAAAAATTAGAAATTAAAATAGGCGAAGTAGTAGATGCACAAAGAATTCCTAAAAAAGATAAATTAATTACTTTAATTGTTTCTTTTAGTGATGATGAAAAAGATAATAAAATAGTTGTTACTAATTTAGGAGAATTTTTTAATGAAGAACATTTTTTAAATAAAAAATTTCCATTTATTACTAATTTAGCACCTTCTAAAATAGGTGGTGTAGTTAGTCAAGCCATGATTATGGTAGCATCAAAAAATAATATAACTAATGATGGTGTAATAACAAGTATTGATTTATGTGATTACACTAAAGGTTCTAACTTATTATAAATGAAAAGTATTAAACAAATATTAAATAATCTAGAACAAAAATCAATTGATGATATGTTAGATAAATTTCAAAATAATAAAATATCTATTTTCAGTAAAGGGTATTTTGAAAAAGTATTAAAAGAAAACAATATAAATGATTCTAATGTAGAGTCATTTGAAAATTATACTTTTATTTCTATATTAAATACAGATGATGTCGGTGATAATATTGGACATTTTAAAGAAAATCATTCTAATGTTATTGTATTAAAATTTGATGATATTAGTGAAGATTTAGAATTTAAACCTGGTAAATATGCTAAAGTTATTAATGAAGAACAAGCAAATGAATTAATTAATTTTATTACTAAAAATGAAGATAGAATTAAAAATGGTAATTCTATCATTCATTGTTCTGCTGGTGTAAGTAGAAGTGGTGCGGTAGGTACATTTATTAATGATTATTTTAATTTTGATTATAAAAAATTTAAAGAAAATAATCCAAATATACAACCAAATCCTGAAGTATTAAGAATATTAAAAAAACTAACAATATACAAAAATTATAAATAAATAAATAAATAAATAAATATGGGTTCAATGGGTAGCTACAGTAGTGTAGCAAGTATTAGATTAAGCGTGCCGTTAAAATCATCTGAAATTACAAATACAGATGAACAAATTAATGCTTTTATTAAAGCAAAAAAAGATAATAAATCAATAAAAAATTATTTTGGTAAAAGTATATCAGAAAGTGAATTAAAACCTGATACTGAAATTATCGGATATGTTACTGAAGATGAAGATGGTGATACATATGTAGAATTTTTTGATGATATTATAAAATATCACGATTATAAAGATGATGAAAGTGATGATGATGATAATTTATTATATTATTTAGTAAATACAGATTTAGAAGATTTTAGACATGTAGATTTAAATATTTTAGATAAAATAAATCATTTAATAATTGAAAATGATCGTATAATAGTTAAATTTAATGTTGCTGAAGTTAGTAATTATATTTATTGTGATACTGACAATACCAGTTATGATAGTTTTTATATTTTTAGTGTATTAAATAATATTAAAAATCTTGAAAAATATAATCCACTAGTTATTATAAAAGGAGATGCAAATGGATATTGTTAAAATTCATTAAATACATAAAAAACACATATTAAACAATATGTGTTTTTTTGTATATAATAATTAATGAAATTAGAATATTTACCACAAGAAGAAAAGATTAAAATACATCAAGAATCATCAAATGAAATAAGAGGATTAAAAAATTATTTAACTAGATATGTAGATGGATATATGCATGATCCTATGTATAAAAATAAATTATGGAATGGAAAACGTTCATTGTATAATAATGAACAAGATTTAATTCCAATGGGATTATGGAAAGAAGCATTTAAATGTTGTGATGAATTTGGATATAATTTTAATTTTATAAATAAAAAAGAATTTCCATTAAATAGAGAAGCTAAATTAGATGATTTTAAAAATTTCATAAGTGATTTTTTTAAAGATTACAAATTTCAACCTAGAGACTATCAAATTAGAGTAGCTTATAATATCATTAAGAATAGATATTGTAATATATCTGTGGCCACGTCAGGTGGTAAAACATTGATATATTCTATGGTTATGTTTTATTTATTATCAAAATATCCAGATAAAAAATTCTTATTAGTTGTTCCGTCTAAAACATTAGTAACACAATTTTATGATGATGTAATTGAATTTAATCATAAAAATCAAATAGATATTAATGCACAAGAAATATTTGGTGATGCTGAAAAACCAAGAATCGTAGATGAAACACGAGATGCAAATTTTGTTATTGCTACGTTTCAATCATTAATTTATGAACAAAAAATAGATGATCCAAAAGCTAAAAATAAAACTAAAACTAAAACAGTTCTAAAATTTTCAAAAGATTGGTATAAACAGTTTTGGTCTATTACTGGTGATGAGTTTCATAAGGGTAAATCTGCATCATATAGTAAAAAAATATTTAAATATACTTTAAATAATGCATATTATAGATGGGGTATGTCCGGTACTTTTCCAGACGACTCAACATATGAGATGATGGAAATAATGTCTAAAACTGGTCCAGTTGTTGATACGGTAAAAGCTAAAGAATTAATGGATCTTGGGTTTATTACTAAAGTTAAAATTAAAGGTATATTGATGAATCATAATGATTATGAATTTACTGATTTATTAGAACAAGTATCAAGTAGAGATAAAAAAGCGGCTTATGATTTAGAAGTAGCTAAAATACAAGAAAGTACAGACAGATTAAAAATTATTAATAATATAATATCAAAAGCTAATTCAAATACATTAGTTTTATTCCATAATACTGAATATGGAAAAATTATTTTTGATTATTTAGTGAAAAATAATTCTGATAAAGATTTTCATTATATAGATGGTTCTATAAATAATAAAAAAAGAACTGTAATAAAAAAAGAAATGGAAAAAACTGGTGCTAAAGTTCAAGTACTAGTTGCTTCTTTTGGTACATTATCTACTGGGGTAAGTATTAATGCTATTAATAATATAATATTTACTCAATCCTTTAAAAAAGAACAAGTTATAATCCAATCTATAGGTAGAGCATTACGATTACATAAAGATAAAAAAATGGCATATATTTTTGATTTAGTTGATGTGTTTAATCAAGATCCATATTCAAGTGATAGAGTAAGAAAAAAATTTAAAAATATATTATTTACACACTGGGAAAAAAGATATAAAATATATAATGATGAAGAATATCCATATGATTTTTTACAAATAAATTTAAATAAATAATGAAACGAAAAATAATAGAATCAAAAAATGAATATTTATTAAATATATGTAATACTCTTTTACACTCAAATTTAATAAATAAAAAAGAATTACTTAATATTAAAAAATTAATAATTCATAAAATACAAATAAAAGGTGTTTTGTCACATTGTTTAACAGAACTAGATCGACTTTCTTGTATATTATTAAAAAAAAATATTAAAAATAATATAGATTATACATATAAATAATATTATTTAATTATATTACTAAATTAAACTTATTATATATTTCTATATATAACAAGTATGAATAGTTATAATAAATGGATTCCAGTAATAAAAAGTATTAATAATGATATAAGTGATGATAATTTACAAAAATTATGTATTTTTTGTGAAAATTATATGCAATATAGACTAAATGATATAATTAATGAAGATGATGGTAATAATTTTAATTTTAATTTATTACCATATATTTTAAAGTATATACATTCTAGTGATTTATTACTATTAAATTATAATGAAGAAACTAATTTAGAATTAATAAATATAGGTACATTAAATTTACATTATTTAGATGAAAATGAATTAAATAAAGTTAAAATGGATTCAACTTATATTTTTGGTTTATGCTTTAAAATATTTGAAAATTATTTATCTACTTTAAATTTAGAAGAATATAATAATATACATTATAATGATATTATTAGAATAATACCTAATAATATAGGAACATTTGATATTTATACAACATTTAAATTATATTAAGAAAAAATGGAACAAAAAACAATAGCAAATTTAACAGTATATTTTAAAGAAAAAATATTTAAAATATACCCAATGATTTTATCAGAAGAAGATGGTACATTAGAATTAATAAATCTTATATCTACAGAAGGAACTGAAAAATTAAAATTTTTAAAATTACCATTATCTGAAACATCTTTTATAATTTTAAATAAATATCAATTAGATAATTCAATTATTGAAATCAAATTAGATATTAAAAAAGAAAGAAAAAAAAGGGTAAAAAAAATAGAAACTGTAAATTAATTTTATGGATATTATACAACCATTTATAAATAATATAAATACAACTGAATTATTAGCAGATAAAAAAATATTATTAGCTAAAGATAATTTAGTGTATAAATCCATGATTTTTCCTGAATCAACTAATATACAGAGCATAAATAATAAAAATAATTTTATTACTAAAATAGATAATAGTTTTTTTGATGATTTTATTATTTTGAATAAACATGATGATTATGTTTATTATGATAATAATACAAAAAGAGATTATATAAAATCTATTAATATAGGTGATTATAATGATAGTGTTAAAAGATATACCAATATTAATAAACCTATTGATTATAATTTAAATTCTCAATCTTTTTTAAATTTACCTAATATAGAAAATGAAACAGTAGAAAATTCTACAATTTATAATGTCAATAAAATATCTACATCAAATATTTCTAATAATATATTTGATAATTATAAAATACCACAAACTAAAAAAAATATAAAATATAATGATAAAACAACATTATTAGAAATATTTAATTGGGCTAAACTAAAAGGTATTTATTTTATTTATTGTATAATTGAACATCGACCATATAGTATAAATAAAATGTACACTACTCCATATGTATATTATACAATTAAAGGAGCATATAAACAAATATAAAATATAAATATGTATATAATAGGTATATCAGGTAAATTAGGTTCTGGTAAAGGAACGATTACAAAAAGATTAATAGAATTAAATTCTAATTTCAAAGAAAGATTTTTTGCTGAAAAATTAAAAAAATTTGTTTGTGATTTATGTGGTATTGATTATGAATTATCATTAACACAGGAAGGAAAAAATACATATATTGAAACATTTGGAATGACTTTAGGTGAATTATTACAAGATATAGGTACTAAATTAAGAGATACCGTTGATGTTGATATATGGATAAAATCTATATTCACTACAATGAATAATGAAGGATTATATTTAATATCTGATTTAAGATTTATTAATGAATGTGAATATATTAATAAATATAACGGTGTTACGTTAAGGGTTAATAGATCTAATAATACAATAGGTAAAAAAAGTAAAAGAGATTTAAATCATAAATCTGAAACAGAATTAGATAATTATATATTTGATTATGTAATTGAAAATAATGGTACATATGATGAATTTATATCTAAAATTGACGGATTCTATTACAATTATTATGTACCAATTTTTTTAAAAAATATAAATTAATATATAAATTTATGGAGTTAGCATCATGGTTAAGTAATAAAGAGTCATTTCCAATTTTAGGATTAAATAGTTATGATACATTTTTAAAAATATGTAAAGAATTTGCACAATGGGCTTTAGATGATATTGGATTAGCTACTAGAAATGACGCGTATAAAATATGGGTATGTCCTGTTAAAATATCAAAATTAAAAGAAGTTAAAGGTATTATTGAAAGATATTCTAGTATGAAATTGTTATTACAATATTATAATATGAATATTATAGAAAATAAAAATATTTCTTTTTATACTAAATTAGATTGGTTACAAAATAAATGGATTATTTCTTATGGTATAACAAATAATAAAAAATTATTTAAAGTTGGTGAATTTGATTATAATATAGGAACTAAATTACCTGAAAGTGAAATTTTAAAATATGTTAAAAATGAATTAGATGACTTTAATCCACGTGAACATCTAATATTATATACAATCAAAAAAGATTCGTCTAACTTCAATCCTGGATATTGTTCTATATTAGACCCAGTATTATTAAATAAAGAAATAACAATCACAACATATAATTTAGGTATTTGGAACTCAAATGGTTTACTTGAAAACGGTGAATCTGAAAAATATTTAGAAGTTTTAAAATCTTGGGTAAAAACACAAAAATGGTGGAATTTAGTTACACTTATAGTACGTCCTAAACAAAATAATGTTATTGATTTTATTTTAAAATTAAAATAAAATTTATATTTTTGTAAAAAATAAAAACTAAATAATATGAAAAGTCGATATAACGAATATAAAAAAATTATTATCTATATTATGAATGATAAAAATAAAAAAACTAATGATACTAAATCAAAACCAATAGATAAACAAATTGTAAATCCTATTTTAGTTAATTATTGTAAAGATTTATTATCTCAAAATTATATTTTAAATTAATTTTTTTTTTTTGATATTTATTAAAATATTATTATTATATTTGTAAAAAAAAAAAAAATGAAAACTAAAATTCAAAAATACAAAAAATTAAGTCAAACGTTAAAAGAAGCAAAAGAAAAAAAATCTATTGCTAGTGTACAATTCAATGAATTGTTAAATTTACGAACAGAACAAAAAAAACAGTTACATAATTTATACAATCTAGAATATAATTTAGATTATTATTCAAAAGAAATAGTAGGTTCTATTAATCGAACTAAAACAAATATCGAATTTTTAAGTGAATCTATTGTGACTTTAAATTCTTATATTAAAAGCAAAAGTGTTTATATTAAACATATTTTATCTAAAATGTCTAACCTTAATAATAATAATTAATGAAAAATAAAATTACATTTTTTACAAAACTAAAAAGATTTTTTAGTTTTAAGAGATTAATTATAAGTAATAACTTAGTAAGTCGGTATGGCTCAACTAATTTAGATTATAGAAAATTACCGGAAGGTTTAACACACCACGCATTACAAATAGTAAATATATATAAAGTTCTTTTATATAAACCATTAGCTAAATGTAAATTCAATACAAAAACTAAAACTTTATTAATTAGTTATGTAATAGATACTAATGTTAATTATATGTTCATAACAGAAGAACAAATTAAATTAGTAACTAATGATGTAACCGAAACGTTAAATATTACACATGGTATTTATAATTATTTAATGTTTCTTTATATAAATAAAGAAAATATCGAATTTATTAAAATAGAAAAAGATATTAATTTAATAAGTGATAATAAAATCGATAAAGTTTTAAACGATATTAAATAATTTTTTTTTGTATGGAAGAATATATTGTAAAAACAGAAGTTGAGTATGATACATTTAATGTATTTATTGATAAATATAAAAATGATGTATTAGAAACTTTAATTGAAAATTATAATTTTTTCAAAAACAAAGTAGAAGATTTTGATCATTATGTCAAAAATGTTTTAAATGTTTTAGATAGTATAAAAATTAATGAAAAATCATTTATAAAATTATCATATAATGATTTTCGTAATATGTACGCTCTATATAATAATATACAAAGTCAAGAAATGAATTCTATTTTAGAAAAATGGAAACTAGATTTTTTAGAAAATATGAAAAATAAATTAGATACTTTGTGGAATTTTAAATAATTATTGTTATATTTGTAATATGAAAAATAAAATTGTATTTTTTGACTTTGATGGTTGTTTAGGTGATACACCTTTACCAGAATATGGTAAACCTATCTGGTCAAATTATCATGGAAAAGAATGGCCATTCCAAGGTTGGTGGGGTCGAGTTGAATCTATGTGTCCTGAAGCATTTGATATTAAATTAATTGATGAACAACATCAAAAATTAATAACATATAAAGAAGAAGGATATTTAGTATTTATACTTACCTCTCGATTATTAAGATTTGAAAATATAATTTCTGATATTTTACTAAAACATAATATCGAAATAGATGGAATTTTAACTAAAACAAATCATACTAAAGGTGAACGTATTTTACAAACGGTAAAAGATTTTAAATCTAAAGGTCATGATATATCACATACAGTATTTTATGATGATAGACAAAAAGAAATTGTAACAGTTGAAGCAGTAAAAGATGATTTATTATCTTTAGGAACTACTATTGATATTATTAAAGTACAATCCGATGCTTTAGATTAAATAAATAATAAATAAAAAAAAAAACTCTTTTAATATTAAAAGAGTTTTTTTTTTATTTAAACTTTTTTAATTTATTTTAATATAATATTTATGTATCAAAATAAGAATTCCATAAATATACAAGATCAGGCTAAAATAATAGCAAATAAAATTATAAAACAAAAAAAAAGAAAATTATTTATTAAAAAATATTGGAAATTATTTTTTATATTATTTTTTATATTATTATCTTTTATTTTTCCTGTTCAAATAGGTACTAGTATAGGTGTATGGATAAATGATTTTTTTGGTAATATATATAAAAATAGTATAAAATAAATATGAATTTTAATTATAAAGAATTAAGTAAAACTATATTAGAAGCTACAAAAACTAAAAATAAAAATACAGATTTAATCGAAGTAATATCTGATATTATACGTAATGAAGTAGCAAAAATTAAAAGAGCTGACAAATATAAAGAAAAAATAAAAAAACAACAAGAAGATTTAAAAGAAAATAAATTAATTTTAGATAATCCTATGGATATTTTAAATAAATTAAATGACGAATCAAATGACGAATCAAATGTTGAATTAAAAATTGACTCTTTAGAACAACGTATTTTTCAAGAACATGATGATGTTGATACTATAAATATTTTTAATACTGTATCAGATATTAATAAATTAAATAATAAATTTAAAGAACACAAAACTGAAAAAGTAGAAGAGAAAATAAATACAACAAATTTAGAAAGATTTCAAGTACGAGTTAAAATAAATTCAAATTTAAAAGTAAAACCTAAATTTCAAGTATTTAAAGAACCATCGGAAGATGTTGTTGGTTCTAATGGTTTAGTTGAAAGTACTTTTCATAATTTTTTATTTTTTATTGATTCAATTGATGAAGCAACAATTAGAAAACACATGACAGAAATATTTGAACCAGGACAAATGTCGTTTGATATTTCAGTAGTACCATTTGATTATATACCTGTACAATATAAAGAACTATGGAGAAATCAAACAACAATGTAAATTATTTTACTGGTATTGGATCTAGAGAAACACCAAAATCATTGATCAATGATATATCTTTGATCAATGATTTTTTATTTAAAAATAATTATATTTTAAGATCAGGTGGTGCTGGTGGTGCTGATACTTTTTTTGAAGATAATTGGAAAGGTAAAAAAGAAATATTTTTACCATGGAAAGGATTTAATAATAATAATTCAGAACTATATCAAATTAGTTCTGAATCAATGGTTTTAGCTGAAAAATTTCATCCAGCTTGGTCAAAATTATCTTTACCTGTTAAAAAATTAATGTCTAGAAATATTTGTCAAATTTTAGGACAAAATTTAAATACACCAACCAATTTTGTTGTATGTTGGACAAAAGATGGTAAAGATACAGGTGGAACAGGACAAGCAATAAGATTAGCTCAATCTTTAAATATACCAATATTTAATTTATATCATAGAGATAAAGCAATACAAGGAATAAGTGATTTTGTTAAACCTAGAAGTATTTTTTAAAATAGTTTTTTTAATTAAATTATTTTTTGTATATTTGTATTGTTCAATTAAAAACTAGAAAATATGCAAAATAAATTTAAAATCGGAAAAGCTACAACAGATATGATGTTAAAAATGGATAGAGCTATTCGTAGAGAAGAAGAAATTCAAAATGGTTTAAGAATTAATCATCATAAAGTAATTGCATCTAAAAAAACATATAATCGTAAACCAAAATATAAAGTAGAATATTAAAAAAAAAAAAAGATAGAAATTAATTTCTATCTTTTTTTTTTTTATTAAATTTTTAAATTTTTTAAATTTATTGCTACACTTGTCATTAACAATAAAGTTGCTATTTCACCATTATTTATAAATTCTAAATATTCTAATTCGGTTTGTCTAAATATAGAAGATATATAATTTAATATAATTGTAGGAACTGCGAATTCGTTATCTAATTTTTCAGATAAATCACTTTCAGGTGATTTAAAATCTTCAATTGATACATCACATTTTCTAATTTTTTCAATTATATCAATTATTTCTAAACTATCTGTTATTGCATTAATAGCATTTTTAATATCTTGGGTATATAATTTAAAATTATTTTTATTATATTCTATATTTTCAGATAAATTTGAAGATAATTTATTTATTATAGTACTTAATTGGTTTTCATTTGAAATATCTAAATTATATTGAGATAAAATATCATAAAAAATAGAAGCATATGTACTTTTTTCATTTTGATTTTCAAAAATATATTTTGTATAATTTTCATATGTTTTTAAAGTATCTAACATATCATCATTATTTTTAATATATGTATCATATAATTTTTTCATGTCTGTTATAAACTCACCAGTTTTTAAATGGTCATATGCAAATTTCATCATCATGTCATGTTGTAACATATTTTGAACTGCATACGGATTAAATTCCTTCTCTTTTTTTTCTACATTATCAAAAATATTCCAAGGGGTTAATTCTCTTCTATTATACATAAATTCTTGTTTTTCATTAGTTAATTCTAAATCTGCTAAATAATTTTCTATATTTTGTTGTTCATTAATATCAACTATAGCATATCCTAATTCTTGTGCTTTTAATTTAAATTCAATAGCATATTCTGGAAAATTTAAATCATCTAAAACATTTGATTGGATCCATGTTAAAATAGGATCTTTAGAATTTAAAAGAATAATTAATATTTCTTCTTTTATTTTTTCAGATCCATTTATATCTTTAGAATATTTATCAAAAATATTTAATATTTTTTTTAATTCTTTATTATATGCGTCTTTTACTTCAAATGGTGCTTTAGTAAGTTCTTTAGCATTTATATTTAATTCATTATTTTCCATAATTTATATATTAAAATTTAATTAATAATGTTCTGTAATAAATTCAAATTTTTGTTGAATATTTTTTTGAATTTTAGATCTTCCATGAAATAATCTATTTTTTACTGTTTGTAAATTTATACCTAATATATCACATATTTCATTATATGAATGTCCATCAATATCACATAACTTTACTATATTTTTATATTTAGGACCTAATTTATCAATTTCTTTTAATGTTTCATTATATTTCATCATAGAAATATTTTGTGATTCTAAATCAATATCTAATTCATCTATTTTGGCATTAATATAATATTGCATAGCATTATTAGCATAATCTTCTGTTGATGAATTATCATTAATATCCACAACTAATGTTTTTGCATTATCTTTTTTAAATTTACGACCTAAATTAATACCTATAATAAATAACCATGTACCAAAATTACTTTCTATTGATTTAGGTGTATAATTACTATTTTTTGTTTCGGGATCGAATTGGTGGATTTTATCAATAGATTGAATAAACGCTTTATTAGCTAAATCCTCAGCATCTAATTTATTAATATTTAATGCTTTTATTTTCCATACTAGTTTCGGAAAATATTTGTTGTAAAATTTTGTAAAATTTTGTCCTGTTACTTCTTTAAATTTTTCTTCATAATTTAATTCTCTTTGATTGTTCATAATTTCTTTTTAGTTCTTTTTATTGCTTTTAATTATTAAATACACATTGTAAAAATGTATAAAGTATATATTAATTAAAAGATCGTTTGTATAATAATAAACAGATATTTAGATATAAGTTTCATTGAAAATTAATATTTTTTTTTAAAATTAAAATAAGATAAGTCTATTAAACTTTTTTATAAAAAATAAATATAAAAAATATGTTAGAATCAATAAATAAAGAATTTTTAGTAACTTCTATACAATCTATATTAGATAAAGTACATACAAATCCAGAAAAAAGAAAGATAAATTATAAAAAAATAGATCGTATTTCTTTTGCTTGTCCTATATGTGGTGATAGTTCTAAAGATTCACACCAAAAACGTGGACATTTATTTTTAAATAATTTGTATTATAAATGTTATAATGAAGATTGTAGATCTACTTTTACAAAATTATGTAAAGATTATAATGTACATATAGATCCTAATATGAAAATGGAAATTATAAATTATATAGATACACAATTTAATTTATACCATAAAGCAGATAATGATTGGTTTATTTCTAATTTTGATAAATTAATATCTATGGACGATTTAGAAAATTGGTTTAAATCTGGTAAAGGACCATTAAAAAATTTTAAAAAAGTAGAATTTGGTTCTTCTGTGTATTTTTATTTATTAAATCGTGGAATTCCAAAAGATCTAATAGAAAATAATTTTTATGAAGGTCTTAAAATTAAAGGTAAATGGGCAGAACCTTATGTATTATTTATAAATAAAATAGGTGATAAAATTATAGGTATGCAAGAACGTAATATAGAATCAACGTTTAGACGATTCACTATTTGGTCGTTTAAAGATTTATATGATTCTATTTATGAAACAGATTTAGATATTATAGAATCAATATCATATAATAAATTATCTTATTTATATAATATTCTAAATATAAATTTCGAAAAAACTATTACAATTTTTGAAGGATATATAGATTCTATATTCATGCCTAATTCAGTCGGTGCTGTTGGTATTAATACAGATTTTGGAATATTTACTGAAAATGAATTAGATGTTAGATTCTTTTTTGATAATGATAATATAGGAAAAAGAAAATCAGATAAATGGTTAAAGAAGGGTTTTAATGTGTTTTTATGGGAAAAGTATATAAATCATTTAGCCAAAGATAATATTGATCCTCATACGTTTAAAAGATGGTTTAATTTGAATATAAAAGATATGAATTCATTGATGAAACATTTACCTACAGATTACAAAAATTTACTACCATTTTTTTCAATAGATAAATCAGATACTATTTATCTAAATTATGAAAAAAAATATAAAAAGAAAATTGAAGAAAAAAATATAAATACATACGAATGGAAAATAAAATAATAACAGAAAATTTAGAACTTTTAAAATGGTTTTATAATGAAGAAAAAATAATTACTGATGATGAAGAAAAAAATAATATATTTATTCTTCTTTCTTTATGTTATAGCGAAGATCCTCATGTATTTTTAAGAATTTTTAAATACATTATCAATAAAAGAAATAATCCAATACAAGAAGAAAAATATAGAATCATTATACATTTCTTATGTATAATGATCCCTAATATACTTATAGCTAATATGGATGATTTTATCGATTTAGGATTTAAAAATGATGTTATATATTATGCTAAATGTGAATCATTCACTAAACATATTTTAAAATATGTAAATTATAAAGCTAAAACTGATAAAGATTTTAAACAATTAATAACTGATGGTAAACTATTATCTAATAATAAAAAAATAAATATAGAATTTAATTTAGAAAATAATAATTATATAGAACTACTAGAAAAAATTCTAGATGAACCTATATTTAATAATACAATGTTTTAAGATGTAAATACATGTTTATTAATTTCTATAGTATATGAATATTGTCTATCCCATGTTGTATTTCTAGGAAAATTAAATTGAACAAATGATGTAGAAATAATAGCATTTAAATTCGGTAAATTTGGTACATTTGAACTATTTTCTTCAATAACTACAACAGAACCTAATAGATATGGGTTTACACCTGGTTGTTTAAAAAAAGTATATAATTTTTCTATTTTATGAATATTATTAATAGTTGTAGAATTTACTCTATCTATAATAGCTAATTTTACTTTAAATGTCCATATAAAACTAGTACTTATATGATTTGTTATTTCAGTTTCAAAAAACATATTTGGTACTACGGATCCTTTAGTAAGATAGCCTGTTCCATTAAATACTGTATTATTAAAATAATTTGGACCTAAATTATTAATACTAGCGTTAATATTTGTAAATGATGCAGTAGATAATGAAGTTATATGACTTGTTAATGTTGTTTTTAAAATATCACCAGGTATTTTTTTAGTAACATACGTACCAGGTGAAACTAATACATCAACAGGTATAGATATATCAGAATTAAAATTCACTGCCGTTATAGCGCCTGTAGTTGGTAATAAATGTATATTAGTATCAGCCATATAAATTATATTTTATTTTTATATATTAATAATTATAATTTATATTTTCATTATTATTAGTTATTAAATTATCACCACTAACAGTTATCAAATTATAAGTTTCATTACTATATACAAATTTGTTTTTTATAACATGTTTTGTTCTATGACCAGATATAATTGTATCATCTGTATATAGATTTTCAGGAAATAGTATATTTGGCATTGGTATATAAAATTGATAAAACCATGTTATCCAATATTCTAAATGTGTTTCAATATAAGTATCAGTAGTATTATCTAAATTAATAGATAAATTATTATTAGTAGAATCTTTTATATCTATAGATGTTGGATATGTTGAATATACTTTATTATTAAAATCATTTATTCCAGTTGGATTAAAATTACAATTAGTAATAGTATAATCTAAAATGGCATCAGTAATTGAATCTCTTTTTATAATTACTAAACGTTCTACTTCAATAAATGAATTTAATACTGTGGTAGCTAAATTATTATTATAATCTACAAATACATTATTAAGCCTTAATTTAAATTTAGATATACCAGATGGAACACTAATAGGTGACACAATACCATCATTATTATGTATATTAGTAATATCTGGACCTATATTTGTATTTAATTCTAACCATATATTAGTATCAATATTAGGTTCATTTAAAGTATAATCTGGAAAATATGGACGTGTTTTATTAATAGTATTTATACTTGTTGTAATATATATAGGTCTATTATTTGTTGTAAAATACGTATAATTTGGATTTGTATATATTACAGTATCAGGAACACCAGTAAGATCACTTTTAGTTATAGATGGATCATCATATGCTAGTCCTGGAAAAGTTGTACTTGTACCTGTTATATAATATACAGATTTATTTGTTAATTTAGTTACCATTTCTGTATCTGAATTAGTATATGGATTAGAACCATATAAAATTCTTATACCTGAAACATTATCTCGTTCCCATGTTGATATAGGTGCGGTATATTTAGCATCATATTCTTGTATAATAGCTATTTGTGTATCGAATTCAGTTAGATCAATAACGTTATTTGAATTAACATTAAATAAATTTGGTACATCAAATTTTAAAGTATATTTACCACCAGTAGATGATGTTATTTTATGTTGTGAATTATAATATCCTTGAGTACCAAATAATATAATTCTATTAATATTATCTGAAATAGAATTATTAGTTCCTACTATAAATTTAGTTTTTCTCTTTCCTAAATATGATACTTCTTTTATTTCATTATTCAATAATATATCTGTAGGACCAATAAAATTTATTTTTATTTTATCCCAAAACACATTATCTTTTATTTTAGAACCATCATTTAATGTACTATTATAAATAAATGTATTTTGCTCATCATTAGATACTACTGAATTTGATATTGTAGAATTTAATATTAATCCATTAATAATTTCACTATCACTAATATTTCCTTTAATCGTTGTTTTAACATCTATATGTGCTCCAGATATTATTTTATTAGGTATAGTTTCATCTGAATAAGTGTAAAATAAATTATATGTATTTTTCATAAAAACAGGTTCATTATATGAACCTATAATATCAGTATTATTATATCCTACATTATTATAATATCCTGTATTTATTTCACTATTTTCACAACGAATAAAATCATTAATATTAATGCTATAATCACATATAGCATATGTTGATATTTTAGAAAAATTAAAGAATGTTTCTTCTGACCAATATGTATTAGATTTTTTATGTATTTTAAAATTAGAAAAATCTAATGAATTTATATCATTATCTAAAATATATTGATCCCAATCTATATCACTAAAATCCGGTAATTCTATTTCAATATATGCCGAATCAATATCACCAAATGTATAATATGCATCAATTAAATTAAAATCATTAACGCTATTTAAAATATCAAAATTTAAACTATTTTTAATACCAAACATTATATATGGTACAGCTAAAGTTAATACTTTATTAGCTAAAAAATCATATCCTACATTCAATTTAAAACCGTTATATCCATCAACACTTGTAGTTGTATATTCAGCATTTAATACTTTTATATCTATAAATGTATTTACATTACTATTATATGTATTGAACACATCTGATACATTTAAATCAAAAATATCAGAATTATTAATACTAACACTATACATTAATAATTCTGATTTAATTTCATTAGATCCATATTTACCACCAAAAATATTAGTATTTATGATATAAATATCATTTGTACCTGAAAATACACCATTATTAATAGTTAATTGAGTATCTATTTTTTGTGTAAATTTATCAAATATATTATATCCATATGTTTTATTATTAATACTTATATTTTTTGTATAAGTACTAAATGGATTTGTTAAACTAATTGATGAATCTTCTTTAATTCCTATTTCAGTTATTAATGATTGTGATGTATCTGTTTTAGAATTAATAGTACATCCATTAGAAATAATATTAACACCAATCATATGATTAATAATAATATTACTTTGTGTATATGGCCAACCATTAAGATTTATAGGTAAATTATATGTACCATAAACACCATTATTAATTATATTTTTATTTATAGTTCCTGATGAAAATATAACTTTACTTACATATACTGATTTATATAAATCATCATTTAAATAATTATTATATGCTAAATTTACTGTATCTTGTGGATTTCCAAATTTATTCAATAAAACACCATACGGATAAATTAAATCTATTTCTTCTATATCATAATCTATTATAAATGAATTATTTATAGAATTTACATTTAATATTTTATATCCTTTTTTTGTTTTATTAAATATTCCTTCACTTTTTAAAAGATTTTGTGTATTGTCAAAATAACCACCACTTATATAAACATAATCACCTATATTAAAATCATGAGTTAATTCAGTAAATAATTGTAATTTAGAATTAACTGATTTACTATAATTTAATAGTTTAAGAGATTTATTAGATGCCATGAAATATATATTAAAAATCTCAGTTATTAACTAACTTGGATTTTTTAATATGTATTTCCTTTTTCGTGGTTACATGTATAACACATTACTTGGTAATTAGACATTATATTTTTACCACCTTTAGATTTTGGTATGATATGATCTTTAGTAAATAAAAGTTCTTTTCCATATATATCATATCCGTATAGATTAAAATGATATGTCTTGTCATGTTGATGTTTTTCTTTTCTAAAGAAAACACCATTATTTTTACAGTTAACACAAGTTACACCATCACGTTTAAATAATCTATATCTTTGTGATTCCATTTTCATTAAATCACCATCAAAGATAACATAATGTTTTTCTCCTGTATATGGAATTACATTATCTAAAACTTCATTAATAGTATATGATTCTTTTATATCTATTTTTTTTAAATTACTCATAATGAATATTTTAATATTAAATTTTTACTATATTCATTATTTTTTTTTATTAAATTATCGGATATTTTTTTATTGTAATTATTTCTTTCAATATCTCTAATTTCATTTTTTGATAATGTAATATCAATATTATTATAATTTCTTAATTTTATTTTTAATTTTCTAAAAATTTTATTTAAAACTGGTTTAAAATTAGAATAATTGATATTAAATTTATCAGATATTTCTTTTTTAGATAAAATATCTCTATCAAAAATTCCAAAATATGATATTATAATTTCTCTATCTGTATATGATAACTCTGATATGGCATTTTGAATAATATCTTTTTTTTCATTTATCAATAATACATCCATAGGTGTTTTTGAATCTGAACTAATTAAATTTCCTAATTCTTCATCACTATCATTAAACACATCATTTAATGATTTAATATTTTCAGTAGATTTAATATATTCATATCCTATTATTTCATTTTTTTTATAATATTCATCTAAATATGGTTTTACATTAGATGTACTATATAATTGTTCTAATTCATTTATTTTTTTATTTATAGAAGATAATAAAGTTATTTTATTTGATGGTAATCTAATAGATCGTCCATTTTTAGTTATATATGCTAAAATAGATTGTCTGATCCACCACACGGCGTAAGATATAAATTTAAAACCATGAGTACTATTAAATAAATTAACAGCTTTAATTAATCCAATATTTCCTTCATTAATTAAATCTTCTAATTCTATACCTTTAATATATTGATATTGTTTAGCAACCGAAATAACAAATCTTGTATTATGCCTAATTATTTTTATTTTAGAATTTTCACAATTATTTTCTTTTATATTTTTAAATAATTCTTCTTCATTAAATGATATATCATTAATAGAATAAATATCTTTAAAATATCTAGATATATTATTTGTTTTTTTAGATAATATATTTGTTCCTATTTTTAATTGTCGCATAATATGTTTTTAATATGTTTTAAGAGTGTTTAATACTTATTTAATATAATCTTATTAAATAAGTATTAAACACTCTTAAACTCATTAATTTTAATACAATTATATATATATATTATTAATAATAAAAATTATTTATTTTCTTCTTCTAGAAATTGTGAAGGTGTAAAATTAATACCAATTTTTTTTGCACTATTAATTAAAAAAATTACAATAAATGTAGAACCAGGAATTGGAATAATACATAAAGAACCAATTCCAACCATTTTCAAATTATCAACAACAATAGTTCTAATCAATAATGCTTCATCTTTACTGATTTTTTTTGTTTTACTATATTTAATAAGAATATTTTTCAATTCTTTATTTAACATAATTTGTTTCTTAAATTTAATAAAAAATAAAATAAAACTAGCTTTATTTTTTTCTAATAATTTAATAGACCAATTTTTTGCTAATGAAATCATATTTTTTTTTTACAAATATAATAAAATATTTTTAAACATAATTAATAATTTATAAATATTTTATTTTTTTTTTTACTATATATCATATGTGGTCAAAAAACTTATTAACAATTATTAAACTTTTCTAATTTTCTAGTATATAAGCAATTTTTATTTTTAAATTATAAAATTATATGAAAAATAAAAATAAAATATATACATTATATGGCAACAAATTCTAGATTTATACAAGTACATCAAGATGTACTTATCGAATATATACAAGATGATCAATTTTATTATGAAGAAGATTATTCTATAATAAATGATATTAAAAATAATACTAATTTTTTCTCATTTTCTAAAGATATTTCTGATACGACTAATTATAACAAATTACCTAAACAATTATATTTAATAGATAAATTAATAAATAAATATGGTATATCTGATCCAGATAATAAAACATTTTTACAGGAAAGTAAATTTGTAAATAATCAACCAATAATTTATGATAAAGTAAAAATATGGTTTCCTATTCATTATACTTTTCCTAATAATATAGGATTTTATCTTAGAACATATACAGGTGGCTATAATAGTGATAAATATTTTGATTTATCTAATTTTTATCTTGACACATCAATTCCTAGTGATTTTAATTTGATTGATATAGAAGCTAAAGCGTTTAATATGAATGGTAAATTATGGGGTAAAAGTATAACACTTTATATTCCGTCTATATATAATGAATCAAGAAAACGAATTGGATCTTTACCAACGGCTGGTACTATTAATTATAATTTAACAGGTGGTATAGGATTATCACAAACTAGTCCTGTTTATTTTGATTTTAGATTTTTATATAAAAAAAATACAATATTAAATGAAATAACATATAATAGTCAACCAGAATTAATAACATCATTATCACAATCTCCAGAATTTAACACTTTAGGTGTAGAAATTAAAGCAGCTTCAGATGGTGATTATTTTACTATCAATGGTTTATATAATGGAAATATTGGAGAATTCGATATATTTATGAATACATTAAAGGAAAGTGGTCGTCCTAGTTATATTATTTTTACTTTATCTAAATATGAAGATAATATTTTACAAGATACTATAGATTATTACGTTTATGAAAATTTTTTAACTAAAATAGATTATAGACCGGTATTTAAATATACTAATACAATAGCGTCATTAAGAGTAGATTTAAAATTATACGGATTAGATGATTCATCATATATTACTAAAACTACTGAAATATCAATTATAGGTAATGAAGTATCTAAATATGGAAAAGTATTAACTTCTATAAATATATCTAAATCAATAAAACCAAAATTATATAATTCTAAACCAGTTCAAATTAATTTACCATCTAATGAAATAATTAATTCACATTTAAAAAGAAAATCACAAAAAAAATTAGAAATACGTTATGTACCATATCCAGTATTAATGGATGTACATAATGTTGTAGCTAGTGATGTTACTAATAATAGTAATTTTTTAGGATTAGGTGAATTAGAATTATATATTAAACCATTTGATAATGTTATAAAAATAGCTATTTATAAAAATGTAAATAATATAATAACACCCTTTGAAATACCTACAAATAATACTATAGTTAATTTGGTTTTTAGAACTGATTATAAAGAAATTAGAATTCCTTTATATTTAGAATCTAATGAAGTTGATTTAATAAATGGTATTTTAATTTTTAAAATATTATCAACTAATATACAAATATTAAATGAAATATATAAAAATAATAATTTATTTTATATAACATTATCAACAAATGGTATAGAAACAAGTATTTATGATGGAAAATTTACATTAAATACTAAAAAACCATCTAGTACAACAACAACAACAACATCAGATACATTTAGTGGTACTAAAATAATAAATAATAAAATAACTAATGTATTATCAAATGAATCAAAATTAAAAATTAATAGTACATTATTATCAATTTTAAAAAATAAAATAAAATAATGAATAATTTAACAACATTAAACAATCAATTCCATTTTAATTTACCTTCAGATTTTGTACCTGAAAAATTAGAAGAAAGATATTTAGATTTATTAGGTGCTAAACGTAAATTATATCCTAGAGTAATAGATTTTATAAATTCAACTATACAATCTGTTAGTTTTCCCGGTATAAATTTTCCAACGACATCTAACCCACAAAATTTAAGAAGAAAACAAATTAAATGGAAAACTGTAGGTAATATTTATGATTTATTCGATGATAGTATAACTGTTACGTTTTTAAATGTAGATTCAAATTTAAATTATTTAATAATGTTAGATATATTAACTAATCATTATTTAAATGTAGATAAATCATATGATGAAAATATAATTATAACTGTAGTGGATGAAAATAAAAATGCTTTATATCATATACAATTTAGAGATGTTATATGGACTGGATTAAGTGATAACTTATTATCATTCAATGATCAAACTATTTCTACAAAAACTTTTACTGGTACTTTTACTTATAATTTTTTAGATTTTCAATATGTAAAAGATAAAGTAGATTTAATTTCCGATAATAAATATTAAACTTTTTTATTTATTTGGTTTATAATTATTATAAATTAAATAATTATGACAAAAACAGGAACAGGAACAAATTTAGGATTTGAAATTGAAGATAATTCAGTATTCGCTAAAGTTTATTCAGAGTATGAAAAAAATAATACTATTTTTAATGAAAATAATATTATAGGTGTTGGACAACAAGTAGTAGGAGTTATCCAATCAATTAATGATAAATACGCTTTAATTGATTTTGACTATAAAACAAATATTATAGTAGATATGGATATTACAGAAAAAATTATTATTGATGAATTATCAGTAGGAGATAATGTGGCATGTGTTATAACTGAGATTATAGATAATAAACAAGGATTTACTATTAAAGGTTCTTTACACCAAGTAAAAATGTTAAATATTGATAACTTTTTAAATTTAGCTGTAGAAAATAAAACAGTTTTAACTGGTACACCTATCGAATATAATGAACATGGATATATTGTTTTAGTAAATATTAATGAAGAAAATATTGGATTATTTATGCCACATTTATTAACCGATGTTAATAAATTACCAGATCCAAATTCTATAATTAATACAGAAATTGAATTTATTTTAGATAAATTTACAAAAGATAATAAAAATAATTTTATTGTTTCTAGAAAAAAATATCTAATGACTTTAATTAAAGAAGAAACAAAAAAATTAGTTGTTGGAGAATTATATGAAGGATTTATAACTGGTACTATAAATTACGGTATTTTTGTTCAATTTAAAACATGTTTAACTTGTATGATCCATAAATCTAATTTAAGTGATATAGCTATTGATCTTTTAGAAAAAGGTGAATTACAAAATGGACAAAAAATAGAATTTTATATTAAAGATATTCAAGGTAAAAATATAAATGCAACTCAAGTATTTAGAGAATCATTATTAGATACTATACAAGTAAATGATATATTATTAGGAAAAGTATCAAGTATTAAACTTCCTGGTATATTAGTTGATTTAGATCATGAATCTAAAGGATTAATTCATGAAAATAAATTAAATGGAAAAACATTTAATTTAAATGACGAAATTAAAGTTTATGTAACTAAAATAGATAAAAATAAAAGACAAATAACTTTAGCATTATATGATGAACAATAATATAGAAAATATTATAAAAGATATTATACATGATATAATTACAAACGATACTAGTATATATTCAGCTTTATGTTTTAGTGAAAGTAAAAAATTACAAGATTTTACATTTAATTTTAATTTTACAAAAACTGAATCAGAAACAGAATTAAAAAACAATGTATTGTTTTTTATTGATAATATCATCGCCAAAATTTTAGAAATAAATTATAACGTAGATTATAGAACAACAAAAAATTTAGGTGGAACTATTACTTATAATAATATTGTAAGTAAAAATGATTTTATTATTAACGACTATATATTTTTAGATAATACAAGTATTTCAAATTTAGATTTATATATAGAAGATTTAAAAATTATAGAAAATAATAATAAATATACTATAACTTTAAAATTACCTATATTAGAATTAGATAAAACAAATATAGTTATTAAATAATTAAAAATTAAACTACTAAAGTAAAAACCATAATAGAATTTCTATTATGGTTTTTTTTATATATAAGAAAAATTAACATATATATAAATATGGCTAAAAAAATAAAAAAAACAGACAATATAGATAAACAATTTGTATTTGATTCTGAGAATATATTAGAAATTATAGATAAGCAATCACAAGGTTTTGCTTTACCTAGATATATGAACCCGTGGTTTAAAAATCAAATTGGTGTTAGAAAAATGAAAGCACCATATGCATGGTCTAAACATGAATTAGATGAATTTACAAAGTGTGCTTTAGATATACATTATTTTGCTAATAATTATTGTAAAATTAAAACAGAAGATAGTCAAGTAAGACAAATGAAATTACGTGATTATCAATATAAAGTATTAGATACATATACAAAAAATAGGTTTACTTTGAATATGTCTAGTCGTCAAACAGGTAAAACCATAACTGCCGCAATTACATTATTACATTATTGTATATTTAACACAAATAAAGGGTGTATGGTTGTAGCTAATAAAGGTGAAACTGTAATAGAAATTTTAGATAAAATAAAGAATATTTATAAATTACTACCATTTTTTTTAAAACCTGGAATTGTAAACTGGAATCAAAAAACTATTGTTTTTGATAATGGGTGTAGAATTAAATCACAAGCACGTTCTAAAGAACCTGCAATTGGTTTTACTATTGACTTTTTATATATGGATGAATTTGCCCATATACCACCAAATATAATTAACCACTATTATAAAGCTGCCGTACCAACAGTATCATCTATTAAAGGATCAAAAATTGTTATTACATCTACACCTAATGGTGCTAATTTATTTAAAGATTTAGTAATAGGATCACAATTACCTGAAGGTGATGATAATAAAAACATGTATACTTTAATTAAAGTATTATGGTGGCAAGTACCTGATGGAACATTTGAAGACGGTTCAAAAGGGACTAGAATGGATCCTAAATTATATCCTAATGATTTTGAAATGAATAATTACGGATATACTATTAATTCACTTCAAGAAGAATTAAGATCTTTAGGGATGAAAACAATAATTGAAACTGAAACGAGTGATTTAGGTGAAAAATATTTTATTAGAATATTAAATATACCAGATTTTTCTGATATAGATTCAATTAGAAAATTAAAATTAAAAGATGATTTAGGTATAGTTAAATTATGTTCATTAATTACAAATTGGAAAGAACAAGAGGTTAAGTTAATTGGTGGAGAAGAAAATTTTAATCAAGAATATAATATTCAATTTATTGCTGGTTCTAAAAGAGTTTTATCCGCAAATAAAGCTAAAGAAATGGAAACACGTTCTATTAAATATGTAAATCATGATATTGATGTTTTAAATAAAAGATTAAGATTCACTACAGATCAACTTAGATGGCATCCTGACTTTGATTTAAAACAAATTAATAAATACTATTGGTTAACATCTATAGATGTATCAGAAGGTCTAGGACAAGATGATTCTGTAATTAATGGATTTAGATTAATGGTTAGAAGTAATGAATGGTTAAAAGAAAATAAAATAAAATCATTATATGATGCATTTTATTTTAAACAAACATTTATTTATAATTTCAATAGATTAGATCATAAAAAAGAATTATCAGAATTATATTATTTATTACATTTTGAAATATTAGATAAAGAAAGAGTTAAAACCGTTTTAGAAATAAATGGACCAGGTGGTGCATTTTTAGCAGCTTTACCTGGTGTATTTGATAGTAATAATAATTATGGTAATTTTGTATTTTTAAAATATTTACATAATAAAGAAAATAAAAAAAAGAAAATAGGTTTAAAAGTAACTAGAAATAAAAAAGAATTAGTTAGAGATTATATTGAAGCAATAGAAACTGATTCTATGTATGTTGATGAAGAAGCTACATTAAATCAAATGGATTCCTTTATTAAAGTAAATACACCATCTGGAGATACTACATATAAAGCAGATTCGGGACATGATGATATAGTTATGACTTTAGTTGATGGGTGTACTATTTTCAATAAAAAAGAATATAAAAATATGTGTACAGAATATTATAAAGAATTACCATTTGAAATACAAAAAAATATAGATAATGCATTAGATTTAGAATATAATCCTAGTGCAATTTCATATAAAAATATCAGTAACATGGCTAATAAAAAAACCGGTATAAATAGAACTGGTAGATATAGTAATGGTACTGGTAGATTTATGAGAAAATAAATTATTAAAATAAATTATTAGTAAAATATTAAATTAATTAATTTAATATATAAATAAAAATATTAAAATATACAAATGAGTATTAACATATCAGATTACAATAGAAATGGTGTTTATATTGAAGAAAAAACTACATTAATAGAAAATACAGTACAAACAAATGAAATTATTAATTTCATTCCAGGATTTTCTAGAAAAGGTACAGTTTTTAATAAACCAATTTTAATCCAAAATAAAAATCAAAGATTAACTAAATTTGGTGATATTGATAGATTATTAGAAAAAAAAGGTTCTTATTTCCATAGAACTATTGATGTTGCTTTACAATCTGCTCCAGTGTATGCTATGAATTTATTAAAAACAAATTCATTAGATACTTTAAATTATGTATCTATGTCATTATCAGCACAATATGACAACGATATTGTAAAAGAACAATTATATGATGATTTTTTCGATAAATCTGGATTTTGGCAAAGAGATACAGAATCATTTTTATATTTCGCAAAAGATCCAGAAAAAATGATTCACTTTACAAATGTAAGTGATAAAAAAATTACTTTTTTCATGTTTAAAACAACTTTACCTGGTTATGATGTAACTGCTGAAGTATGGTATGGTGGAAAAAATAATGTTCCAACTTGGATTAGACCTGAATCTATTATGAATGACTTCTTAGTTAGATTAGTTGTTTTATCAGGAGACTGGAGTAATTATATTACTTTATCTGTTGATTCTAATTGGTCAAAATATTTTAATACTTCTGGTTTAAGAAAAGATAAATTAGATAGTTTTATTAATGATAAAAATGTTTCAGTATTAGCTGACTATAAAGGTTCGGTTATTCCATATTTTAAAGATAATAATGGTCGTGGTTTATTTATAGAAACTTTAGTAAATATTGATACTGATGTAACAGGTTTATTTTGTTCTTTCGATATAGACGCGGTTGAAACTGATTATCCAAATGGTAACATTGATTTAATAGGTGAAACATTAGTAGGTTTAGATAAATCTAAAATTAATTTCATGTCATATAATGATACTATTGAAGAAATTGATTCATATGAATCTAAATTATTAGATACATCTAATAATGTATTAGGATTAGGTACAATTTCTTCAAGAACTGTATCATATGCTAATAATACTTTAGTAAATTTAACTAATGCTACATTTACATTACCTACTACAGCAAATCCAGTTTTAACATTATCTGCATTAGGAACAACTAATAGTAGTCCTAAATGTATTATAAATGGAACTGATTTATTATTAACTGGTTCTAATGTTATTACATTTGATTCTATATCAACTGTACCATCAACTGGTGATATGACATATAGAATTGATATGGTATATATAGATCCAACAACAGGTGAAATTACATTATTATCTGGTACTGAATTTAATGATGTTGAATCTTTAACTGAAAGTGTTGTTGTAAGTAATGGATTAACTTATCCAAGTAATTACCCTAATGGATCAATTATTTTAGGATATTTATTTAGAACATTAGATGATTCAAGTGTATATAACGCAACTTATGTTCCAGTATCATTAAAAATAGGTGTTGGAAATAGTTTTAATCAATTAACTATGGGTGTAGGTTCATCTTATGATATTTCTATAGTTGCACCAACTGTTAATAATATTACATTAACATTCGAAAATACATCAAATGTTACTAAAGCAGATTATAAAGCATATAGATCTTCATTATTCTTTACTGAATTATCTTCTAAATTCAATGTATCTAATTCTGTAATTATTGATAATAATGCAGATAAAGTTAAATTTTCAATGAGTGTTAATAATATAGGTGATAAATCATTAACATTATTAACAGATTCTGCAGATATTAAAACACAATCTTTATTAGGTAATTTTATTGTATATTATAACGATAATGAATTTATAATGGATGTTGATGGTTTAAGTTCATCAAAATCTGAATTTTCTGGTTCAGGAGTAGGTATTGCATCTATTAATTCTGAATTTTATAGTGATTATGTAAATGGTATGATAAATACTGGAGATTATTTCTATGAAAAATTAGCTATTTTAGATGATTTTAAATTTAATAAATATATTAATTTAAATTATACTAATTCTATTGGTAATTATATTATATTATCTTCTACCGATGCTAATACTTTAGGATTAAGTGTTGGTGCTAATAATATGAAATTATTAATAAAAACAAATCTTAATGATAATGTATTTACTGTAAATACAGGATATGCTTATAATTCTACACCTACTACAGGTTCAGTGATAGAAGGATTAGTTAATGATGGTGTATTATCTAGTGGTGAAATTGCGTTTTTAATTCAAGAAGAAGTTATAAATGAAACAATTACAGAAAATACAAATATTTATGATTATAATTTAAAAGTATATTTAAAAATATATTTATTAAGTTCATTATTAAAAGTAGATTTTATGTCAGATAGAGAATTAATGACTCCATATAGTATTAATAATTTATCTTTAAATCAAGATATTAATGTTTATTCTGGAGAAGCATCATATACACAAACTTTAGAAATTGAAACACATCCATCATATATACAAACACCTAATAAAATTTTAGTTGATTCTGTTAGATATTCAGAAATTAAAGTAGGTGATTATATTAAAGCATATGTTGATACAAATGAATTAGAACCAGGTGAATATCCTAAAAAATTCGCAAGAATTTTAAAAAAATCACCATGGTCTGAAAATTCAGCTAATAATGTACAATATGTTGAATTAACAACAGATATTAAAATTGATATTACTGATTTTAATGGTGATTTACAAACTACAAGATATACAAATATTGATAATTATATAGATACATATAAAGGAAATGTATTAAAAGGTTTTACAGTACAGTCTACATCAATTCCAAATGGTACAGAAACTAGATTAAGTGAAATTTTAGATATTATAGGAAAAGATACATCATTATATAATGCTATTGTAGATAAAAATAAATTTAATTTTAGATATTTAATTGATAGTTTTGGTTTAGGTTTAACTGAATATTCTAAACAACAATTAGCTGATATTACAGGTAAACGTAAAAATTGTTTAGCATTCATTAATGCACCAAGTGCTAAATCATTTAAACAATCTTCATCACCATATTTTATAAATACTAATGGTACATTAAATTTAGATTATGTAAGACAAGGTGGAAATCCAGATCAAAATCCTGCTTTCTTATATACATTTGCACAAGGTTCTGGTTTAGAAGAAGGACAATCTACATCGGCATATTTCTTTCCTTATGTAAATATTAATGATAATGGAAGACCTTTATCATTTCCACCATCAGCATTTATAGCAAATACTTATATGAGAAAAAATAATTCTTCTATTGCTGGTAAATATAATCATACAGTTGCAGCTGGTGTTGAAGATGGTATAATTTTAGGTATTTCTAATGTTGAAATGGCATTTACAGATGATGACTTAGTAGCTATGAATACTATGGGTCTTAATCCTATATTATATGCTAAAAATACAGGATATTATATAGGATCTGAATATACGGCGTCAGTCACACCTAAATCACCATTATCATATATTCACTCAAGAGAAGTATTAATCGATCTAGAGAATGAAATATATGCAATGTTATTCAAATATCAATATAAATTCAATATTGCACCAATTAGAGCTAAAATTAAAAGACAAGCCGATGCTATATGTCAAAAATATTTAGATCGTTCTGCAATTGTATATTATGATAACGTAATTGATGAAAGTAATAATACAGCTGAATTAATTGATAATCAATTTGGATTATTAGAAACAACAATTATAATTGTTTCTTCAATGGCAACAATAGTAAATCAAATCAATATTACAACAAATGGTGCTTTAGCTAGTAGTACAGGTTTTAATTAATCATTTAAAATAAAAAAAGTGGAATTTAAAATTCCACTTTTTTTTTATATTTTTTTTTTAATATATAAAAAACAAAAATTTAAATTCCACTTTTTTTATTTATAATTTTTTAATATATAAAAATAAAACAATTATGGCAGGACTATTAATTAAAGATTATTCAGAATATTTAAATTTAATACCAAAATTAAATAATGATGAGTTAAATAAATTTAATTTATTTATTAATAAAAAAGATAATTTTTATGATCAAAATATAAATTTAATTACAGCATGTGATGCAGCTATTAATTTTGGTAGTAATAAAAATTATGATGTAAAAGCATTGAATGTTTTTTATAATTATATTAATGATTTTATTATTAATCAATATTATTTTTATATATTTATTCAAACCATATCTATATTATATCGAGTAGATTTAATTTCTAATATAACTGATATATTTCCTAATATAAATATTGAAGAATTGAATGAAATAGAAGACGATAACGATAAATTAATTTATATTAGAAATTATATGATTAATGATTATAAAAATAATTCATTAACGTATTTATATACTTATATGGATAAAATAAAAAATATTATTTTATTATTAGCACATTTTGTAAAAAATGTAAAATCTAACCCAATTAGAACAGATGATGGTAATATATTTTTAAATATATCATTTGATATAACATTAGAAAAAATGATAAAAACTTTTGGTATATTTGAAACAAATGGTGTATTATATAAATATGGTGAACATAAAATAGACGTTGAAGATACTGATACACAATTAAATATGAATACACAATTTAATTCTATGTTTGGAGAAATTATATCAAATGATATAATTAATAAATTAGTTGAAAGCACAATTTATACTGATGAAGATGGAAACCCGGCGTATGATATAGAAAATATTCTATTTATACCATTATTATATAATGTACCAATATATTTTGGTCGTACTTATATTACCTTTATGTTTCAAAGTATAAAAATAAAAGATTTATTAATTTTTGATAAATAAATAAAAAAAAAAACACATTCTAATTAGAATGTGTTTTTTTTTTTTATTTTAAGCATTTACAATAACTAAATATTTAATGTATCTTTAATCATTGAACTCTATTGTATTAACATCATTCAATTTAGCAAAGAATCTAAATTTTTTCTTTTGTCCTGGTAATGTGGCATAAAAAGAAAGAGAAGAATATTCTGACATACCAGCACCTTTTCTAATATAAATTCTATCTACTTTAAGAATAGTTCCTATAGGAAATGTAATAGGTTCTAAATTTTCTTCAGGAAGCAATTCAGAGATATTTTCTTCAAATATTTTTATTGATTTTTCTTTGGCTTGATTCAAATCTAACATTGACATATCTTTTGTATACAATTCATCTATAATAGAAGATATTTTTTTAGATTGAAGACATTGACCATTGAATCCTAAACTTTCGATATAGTTATTTCGATACGAATAACTGACATTATAATCAGGATAAAAAATTTCAACAAGCTTATTATTTCTGTGTTCTAAAACGAGTTTAAAATTCCATTCTTTAGAAAGAGAAAATTCAAATCCTATTTCCGGTATAAACATTTTCATATTTTAAATTTTATTGTAAATATACTAAATATTTTATAATTCTGTACCATCCCATGCAAATATTACTTCTTTAAGATGTTCTATATCTTTAATCTTGCATATAAGTTCTTCACACATACCATCATCGGTAAAGAATAATTCTTGTGTTTTGATATTGAATAAAAAATCATGTGAATCATGTAAAAATTCATGTCCATTGATTTGATTGAAATTGCAAAATTCTAATTGTTCTTTAGTGACCATTAAGGATTTATTTTAGACAAATATACACATAAATTATATAAAAAAGAAAAAGAGACATATTAATATGTCTCTTTTTCTTTTTATGCATTTACAATAACAAGATATTTAATAGTTGATTGTTCTGATTTATATACAATATATTCGTTATTTCTAAGATCAATTCCACCTTCGGCGAAAACAGAGTCATATCCATCTTTACTTAGAATAGAATTTGATAATTTATAACATGATGAGTCATGTCGTTTAATATGTTTTTGTTCACCTACATGAACACTATATAATGCTAATACAGCTTCTGATTGTGATCCATTTGCAAAATATGAACCTCTTCCACTAGTATACCCAAACGATTTTTGAAATTTATCGGCAAAATAAATACCATCACCAAACATAGAACCAGAATGAACAGCATTAGAAGGTCTAATTAATAAACCTGTTGTAATGATTGACCACCAATTTTCATTTCTTGAACCGTGCCAGAATAATTCTTCTTTTTTATTTTTTGCTAATTTAAAATTAGAGTTATATTTTTCTTGAGTTGTATTATTAACTACTTCATATGCCTGTTTGAATTTATGAGAATTATCAGCCATTAATTTTTTAATAGTATCTATAACTGATTGTTCTGTAACTTCTTTAAGATCTAAACCTGAAGATTTAATAATATCAGTTTCTAATTCTTGTTCTGTTTCATCATCAATATCCTGAGATGATGCGGTGTTTAAAGATACTTGTCCTGCCATTACATCTAATGTATCTTGTTCTGATGTAATTATATTATTTTTTTGTTCTTGTAAATCAGAATCAGAATTAACTAAATGATCTCTTACTTGTTTCATTTTTCTAGGAACAACAGCAAAGAATTTAAGTAATAATTGATTAAATTCATCAATATTATCTTTAGTTAAATTATAAGCTACTAATTCATTTAGAATATTTTGAGCATAATCTATTTGTTTTTGACTTACTTCTTCGGATGTAACATTATAATTTTCAGCAATACTACCTTTAGCCCATCCTTGTAATTTTTTAACAATTTCAACAACTAAAGGAGTTCTAGATGGTAAAAAATCTTTAAAAACCGCTTTTCTTTTAGTAGTTGTTCCATCAGTATTAGATTCTACTATAAAAAGTTCAGTTAGATCTTCATAACCTTTTTTTGTTTTTGCTTTAATAGTACTATCCCATTTATGCATAGGATATGTTTTAGTTTGTGGATTAGAACCAACTCTACCATATTCTGCTGTAAATGTATCATTTTCATTATCAGTCATCGTATAATATTTATTATTATTTGATGTACTAGTCATAATTAATTTTACTACTCTTGCCATTTTTTTTTTTTTTTTACAAATATATTTATTTAAAATAATATATAAAAATAAAAAAGAATATTATATGAATAATATGTATATAAATGAAGAAGTAATTAATAATGAATTATTTTTTTATCATTCTGCTAGAGATTTACAAACTGCTAAATATATAATTAATAAACAATGGCGAACAAGTCAAGGTTTATATGGTAATGGTATTTATGGGCAGCAATATCCTGATCCTACTTCACCAGAAAATAAATTATCACAAACTAATATTGATAGGTATAAAAACGTTTATGGAGGATCATATAGATTTAAAATTAAATATAATAATCCAAAAGATATTTTTTATTTAGATTTAGATGCAGGAAAAGAAGTATATGGACCTAAATATAATAAAAGTATGGCTGTAAATATTTTAAAAGAACATAATGTGCCAGATAATATTATTTCAAATATTATGCCATATTTTTCAGACAATAAAAAAGTACCATCTTTATCAAATTCTAGTTTCGCAACATATAAAAAAGACGGCGGTTTATTAGGTGAATATGGATTTAAAGGTTTAGTATATGAGGGTAATTTAGATGGAAAATGTGTATTATTTTGGTACCCAAATAGTAGTACAGTAGAAGTAGAAGCATATTCTACTGATTTTGGTTCAACATGGATTAATTATGATTCTAATAACGTACAACAAGTTAAAGATTTAAATAGTGAAATAGATGCAAAAATAAAACAATTAAGTGGATATATTTCAAATAGAAGAGATATAAAACAACAAGATGGAAAAACACCAGGATTATCAATTAAAGGTAAAGATAGAGATTGGATTAGAATTATAGAATGTGGTGATAAATCTGGTTATGATTTTGTAAATGGTGATTTTACAACAGGGAATTTAAATAAATTTGCTGGTTTTGTACAAAAACAAATCAATGCCAGTAAAGAACCTAAACGTTCTAATAGATATAATATAGCTATTAAACTTATACCTAGTGTTCAATCATTAATAAATTTATAAAAAAAAAAAAATAATTAAAAAAAACTATGTTTAAAGTAATAAATAATACAGTATACAATAATAATAAAAAAATTAAAACATTTGATAATGAAGAAGATGCACAAGATTTTAAAAGTGCAATTTCTATTATGTATAATGAAAATAAATTATTAGAAGAAAAAAATAAAGTTGTACATTTCTGTACAACTATAAATGAATTTAAAAAAATGAATAACTTTAATTAGTTATTCATTTTTTTCTCAGCATCTGGCCAATTTCCTAATGTATATTTATCATATAAATCTGGTCTTATATTTTTTATAATATTTGCACCAGTTGATGATATATAATCAAATTTTCTATCACTTATAAAATAAGCAACATTAATAGATTGATCCATATCTTCCATATATCTAAGTTGCATCTTTTCATTTTCAAAATCACCATCACGTCCTAGACCTTTTATAACTGATGGTTCAACATAGTCAGATCTTTTAGATTGTACATATTGTGTCAATAATCCATCATAATATTCTACTTGATGATATGGTAAGATATTTGAAGAAATTTCTTCAAATATATTATTATTTCTTAAATTATTTTTCATTGGATTATTACCACAAGCTATAATAACTTTATCAAATATTTTTTCAGCTTTTTTAATTATACTATAATGTCCTATATGTATAGGATTAAAACTACCAGCGTATATACCTATTTTTAATTTTCGTGCTTCTACATATTGTATAAGAGCTTCTATTTTAGAATCTGGATTAATTTCAAGAATAAACTTTTTTATATTATTTAAAAAATTTATTCTTTCTATTCTATATAATTCATAATCAAAAAACTGAAATTCTTTTAATATACGACGTTCTGCTTTTATTAATACATTAAGATCACTAGAAGTTAAACCAGTTAGATCCCATTTAATAAATAAATTAATTAATTTAGAATTAACTTGTTTAGAATGATCTTTAGTAGCTTCAATAATATTTAAAACATTATTTTTGATTTCATCTATATATTTTAGATGTTCATCTGATTGTATATTAATATTAGATAAATCTTTTAACCATATTTCACACGATTTTGTTTCATTAGTTTTTTCTTTAGGATTATAATAAATGTCGTGATAAAATATAGCAAAAATTAATATATCTTTTTCTATATTTGTAAAATCACTTAAATCTGATTGGTCATATAATTCAAATAATTCATATAAGTGTTGTAAATTATGATAATATCTTTCGACACTATTCCACATTTCTATACCATTGTATAATGCATCACTACCTACTAAAGATTTAATTTTATCAAATTTATCTTTATGTTTATATAAATCTGGATATAATAATTTTATATAATTCATTTTAGTTTTTTTTTACAATTATATAAATAAAAAATTAAACTTATTCTTTTTTTAATAATAAAATATATATGAAAATTAAAATATCAACGATACAAGAGCGAATTTTACGTAATGAGAAAAATTTTGAAATATCATTAATTGTTAATAATTATTTTAAAATTATTAATAATGAATTTTATTTATATGAAATTACAAATGATCATTTTTTAGAATTATATGATTATTGTGTGTGTTCTGATGAACCAGCAATAATTAAATTAGCTAATTTAATGTTAAAATTAGATAAAAATAATTTAATTAAACCATATAAATATAATTACTAAAAAATATGAAAGAATTTAATTTTATTTTTAATAAAACAAATTTAAAAGAAATTATATCAAATTTAAAAGATCTATGTAAAATTGATACAATGATAAAAATTAAATTTGATAAAGAACATGTGCTTTTTTATTCTAAAGCTGGCACAGGAAATAACATTTTATGTTTTAAATCTTTTATATATGACATTGAAGATTTTATTATTGCTGATGAATATATTAATATGGATTTTATTATTTTAAATGGTGTAAATTTCGTAAAAAATTTAGAATTATTTAATGATTGTAAAAATGATATTAATGGTAAATTAGCATATAGAGATGGTGATAGAATTGCTTCTATGTTTTATATCAGTGAAACAAAATTAAAAATTAATTTTGTTACTGGTGATTATAAACAAATTAAAGATATACCAAAAACTGATATAGAACAAAAAATGAATCCAGATTATGCTAATTTTTCATTTACTATAACAAAAGAAGAATTAAATCAAATTAAAAAATTATCATCTCAAAATAAATCTGAAACAGTATCATTACGTATTATAAATGGAGTTTTAGAATTTTTTGATACTAGATGGGCTATACATGTAGCTGATTTACCATTAAAAGATAATGAAGAATGGACATTTAATAATAAATATTTAAAATCTATTAATATTACAGATAATATAGAAATACATAT
>Ga0181555_1000182_pt1 | contig 62215 bp, 56 predicted proteins | sample 011ome_15_FD_145601 | JGI IMG/M metagenome (GOLD analysis project Ga0181555, IMG submission 145601) | Coastal salt marsh microbial communities from the Groves Creek Marsh, Skidaway Island, Georgia - 011504AT metaG (spades assembly) | ecosystem: Environmental > Aquatic > Marine > Intertidal zone...
GTACCTCTAACAACTTCAACCTTCATTGGGTCGGTATTAGTAACCTTTGCAACATTAACAGGAATGATGGCACTTGGTACTACACCTGAGCCTGAACCCGAACCTGAATTAGAACCACCTAAACCAGATACATTCGCAAGGGCATTTCTAGCTCTACTTCTAGCATTTGTCAAATCAGCACTCAAATCAGCTTTGGCAATTTTTGCATATGCATTAACCGCGGCACCATAGAAAGCATCACCAATCCCATCAACACCACTGGTTGCAAAATGTTCAAATACACTTGTAAATCCCTCCACACCTTCTTTGAATATTGTATCTACCGTACCAAATACTTTTATCATATTTTTCTCGTTTATAACACTACCTATAACCTTACTTATTTCTGTTGCCGCAGATAAAGTAGTTTCCTCAATTTTTCCATATTTAGCAGAACCAGCAATCTCAGCTGAAACTCTCCTTGCTGGTTCTTCTAATGTTTTTTGGATTACTTCTAATACAGTCAATTGTTCTTTAGCAACATCTAAGGCTGACATATTTGCAGTCTCCGAACGTTCTCTAAGTTCCTTTATTTGGTCTTTTGTTAAGTCCGTTGCAGAAACTAATTCAGTAAACTTTTTACCATCTTCGTCCTCACGCTGGAAAGTAAATTTTAACTCACCACCATCGAACTGACCGATATTTGCCAACATTTCTTTGGTCTCATCATCATAACCACCTAAAATATCTAATTGAGATAACGCTTCTTGACGTTGTGCAGATTTGACTGCAGTATTGGCTAACTCCTCATAATCCATACCAAGAGCGTTTGCTTGAGCCCTTAACCTTCTCATTTCAGTGGCAGATATGGCAAAGTCACCCGTTTCAGAATTAAATGATACCGCAGCACTCGCAGCATTTACAATAGACTCTTGAAGACCATCGATGTCATTTTGAGCCATGTTCATTAATTGGAACGGGTCTGCTAATGCACCAACAGCTCCACCCAACATTTGGAACTCAGCAGCTAAATTAATAGCCTCAGAAGGGTCAAGTAATTTACCCGCTAAACTTGTAACATCAGCCATGTTAATTCTCAAAGCTTGAGAACGAGCAACCATATTAGTAAATCCTTCAACACCATTCCTAAAATTATAAGAGTTGATGAGTTTTACATTATCTCCAACAGTTTTCAAGAATTGACCGGTATTTAGACCTAAAGACGCTGCTCTTTTACGTGCACTTTCAATTTGTTCGGCGGCTTGTGTTGGACCAACACCAATTGAATCAAAACCTTCAACAAGTGTAGCCATTTCTTCAGCAGTAAGATTTGTGGCCTTTTGTATTGCGATAAAATCAGTTAACTGTTTATTAGTCAAAGTAACATTTCTTTGCATAATACTACCAATCGCAGCCATCTGTACCCCAACTTCAGTTGCACTAACACCTAACGCCGTAAGGTCTTTTACTGATTGTGAAATAGTCTTTTGCATTTCTTGGGACGCTTTAGCTCCCTGACCAAAAACATCCGCAGTTACTGACTTAGCAGCACTGTCAAATTCAAAAATCGCCGAACGTAGTTCTTTAGTATATTGAATGGCACTACTAATCGCGTCATTCAAATCTTTAGGACCACCACCACCACTGTTATCTTGTAAAAACATTTAGACTATTTTACTTATAAATACCTTAACGTGAACTTTGTCTACGTTTCTCGTTCAACTTTTCCATATCATCAATATACTTTTTGATAAAATACTTCCTTTCGAACGTAGGCATTTTAAGAAGGTCAGAATAGGAGAACCCCAATTCTTTGACACAATAATAAAACTCATCAAGCATAGCTTGACGGTAATCAGAAGAAAGGACGAAAAAACTCCGCCCCGAAGGCGATACGAGTCGACACCTTTTCTCCTGACGGGGCTACAAAAACACGGTCCAAATCTAACTTCGGTTCCGCACCTTCCATTGTGTTTCTAATATACTTAGAATCTGCAATCGGAAGATTGACAATAGTTGATGATATATCAGCCGGGTCCTTAGAACCATCAAACTCGACAATCATTTTTTCTAATCTCTTAGTAACCACAGGAGCAACCATACCATCAGGGTATGCGTCTCTCATCTTTTGAAGGTCTTGAATATCTCTTTGATTTAAGATACGACACTTAACCATTTTTTGACTAACAGGTAACATTAACTCAAATAAACCTTCACCGTTTGGTTCAATAGTTGTCGGTTTAACATTTAACTCATCCAATAAAATACTTTGTTCAAAGTCCTTCATTGTTTTAGGGTCACGAAGATTGAATGTGTATTCAGGACCGAATGAAGAGTTTCTTAAGAAAATAAGTATTGCCTCAACATCACACTCCAACAATTCCATTGGGTCAAAACCAGGCTCATAAATTTTATTTCTTAATAAAGTCATAATGATGTTGTCACCATTTCTTTGACCCAACAAAGTATTTTCATCCTGAGCTGTTAAATAACCTACTTTAATTGAGGACTTCCCACTTTTATAGTACTTACCCTTCGAAGGTAATTGTACCACGTCATGAGGTAGGTTGAAGTCTTGTTGTCCGTATTGTGCTGCGTTGTCCATATCTTATATAATAAAAAAACCATAGAGAGTCTCCCCTCTATGGTTAAATATAAATGAACTGATTTTTTCGTAAATAGTATATTAGTAAACTAAAATACATCTATCAGGACGTAATGTCGCCGTGATAGTTGCAATACCATCATCACCATAACCAAGTGAATCAAAGTTCACGTCAGTTAGGAATGTTCCTTGTAAAATCCACTTTTCTACTGCCACACCTGTTGGGTCTAACATTTCCAAGTTGATATTTTTCTTATAACCTGCAGCGTATCCCATACGACCAGTTACAGATTCAGCGTGTAAACGAACCCACTCCATTAACGCTTGAGAAGCTGAAGGACCGATTGGGTCACGGAATGTTACGTTTAGTGTGTTCCAAGTAAATCTACCTGCAACATATGTTGAAGTATTCAAGAATGGAACTTCAACAGAATTGATTGATACTTGTGGACGTGAAGTTGACTCCACATACCAAGAGTTGATACCCAATGAAGAATCAAAGGTCATGATGAACCTATTTTTTCTTTTTGGTTCATAAGGTATCGGCATTTTCATTAATAAATCAGCCATTGTATTTTTGTTTTTATATTTTTTTGTTTATTACTTATAAATAGTTGGAGTAGTGAAAATTTTTCTATTTACTTTGTTTTGAAAAACCACATTATATAGAAGCTAACTATAAATTTTTATACTTCTTTTTTCTCTCCTCCTTTAGTTAAATAAGTTTTTACTGGTTTATCATCCTTATATTCTTTATCTAAGAAATTCTTAATGCTTTCAATATTTCCTGGGTCATCATCAGAAAAACCAATCATAGGAACGAAATTATTTTTAATGTCGTTCTTAAAGAAAGCTCTCTGATTTAATTTACCAGCCATATCCTTTACATAAGAGATAAAGTTTTTAAGGGCTTTTATCTTTCCTTCTTCAGGGTTCGCAGCACTACCTTCACCATAAGTTACTGGGTGGAACTTTAATAAGTCCAAATACGATTCAACTATATCATCATCAGTCATTTCGTCCTCACCAGAGATGTCTCTAAAATTCTTGAGGTTTGAGATTAATTCTTCTTTATTAATACCCTTGTGATTAGTCATAATCATATTATATACAGCATCTTTTAATACCGAAGGTGTGTGTCCACGTGCCGTGATAATTGAGAAAATTGAACCTCCATTGATTGCCTCAACAAAATCATCCCATGAAGGACCCGTCTCAGCAACCATTGCATCAACAATAAATTGTGAGTCACCTTCAGTAGTGAAGTTTCTATAAGGGTTTTCGGCGTAACCAACAATAGTATCACCTTTATAATCAAAAGGTTCTTTACCTAAAACCCCACGATATTCTGCGAAGTCCTCAGTAGACATACCCACTTCTTTACCGTCCTCAGTTTGAACGATGATTTGTGTAGGCATCATCAAAATGTTGTCATCCCAGTCAAAAGCATAATACTTCATATTAGGATTACCCGCTTCGTCAAAACCCTCATTGAGTTGTTTTTCCTCAATATATTCTCTTAAGATACTACGAATCATTACTTTGTCTCGTTTAGTCTCTCAATTAATCTTTCTAATTGTTCTTCTGAAATCACAATGTTTTGTGGTTTTTCAGAAAATGTTTTTACACCATTGTTCTCAACATTTAGGTGTTCCATTAAGTTTGATTTCTTAAATTCCATGTTCTTATTTTAATTAAACGTTTAATAAGGCTAATGGGGGTCACCATCGGTAACCCCCAATTTATAAATATATCAAATTAGATATCTTCGAAAGATGCTCCCGTTGGAGTAATCAAGAACTCAATATCGATGAATTCAAGTGCTCTCGTTGGTTTCAAGTAGATTTTACCTGTCAATTGGTTATTATCCAAATCTTCAGGTGTGTTTTCTACAACCACACGGAAGTCGATTAAACCTCTGTCTCTTCTAATAGAGTCTAAGATTGGGTTAACCGCATCTAAGAAGTCTTGTCTTACTTGGTCATCGTTCTGTTCGAACAACAATCTTACCGCTACCGCCGAAATCAACTTACGAGCTTGTAACAACAATCTTCTTACATTAATTCTGTCAAGTGCAGATTCTCTAATTTGTAGAGTCTTATTACCCCAAATTACTGTACCCACATCTGAGAATGTTGCGATTGGGTTCAATCTACCTTGGTATAATGTATCTCTATCTTCTTGAGTTAACTTCTTACGTGCTTTAACAGCATTTACCAAACCTCTTGTGTAACCCGCAGTTGCGAACCAAGGGAATGCGATGTTATCTGTTAACGCTAAGTTCTTAACAACCTCTGCCGTTGGTGGGATGTAGATTTGTGTGTTGTTCACACTATCCCTTGTCAATACCCATGGGTAGTAAGTTGCCGTGTAGTTCGAATCTATATCTGACTCTTCTAAGTTATCCACTGCTTCATCAGGGTAGATGAAATCTGTTTCGAACGCTGAAGTATTAGGAACAAACATGTTGTAATCAGGAGTTGTACAGATGTAAATTGAATCTGCTCTATCTGTTTCAATCATGTCAATCGCCTCTTCAACCAAGTTTGAGTGATTAGTGTAATCAATACCTGGTGTTGTGAAAATATTAATGTTCACTGCTTCAGGGTTTTCGAATGTTTTCTGACCCATTAAGTAAGCGTAGTAATCAGTGTTTGCCCAATCAGTTGAGTTTTCACCAACAGTGATTTGTTTGAATTGTCCCCATCCTGTTGCAGTTGGGAATGACACTGAAGGTGCTGCACCTAATAAGTAACCTGTACCACCCAATCTAAATGAATCTTGATTTGAACGGAACTCTCTGTAGATATCCCATCCGTCAAAACCACCTTTAGGTAATAATGTGAACTTACGAGCATTTAATCTGTAGTAAGGGTTTGATTGTGATGTTGGTTCACTTCTGAATTCTGCATCACCCACTTCAAACGCCGTTTCACCTGAAGTCACATATTGACCTGAAATCGTTACTACTGTTGCTCCTGAATCCATGTGGAAACCTTTTGTAAGGTATGCCCAATTGTTACCTTCAGTAGCAGTACCCAAGTTAGTTGGGTTTTGTTTACCTTTATACATAAAGAAGTCAGAATCAATACCTACAGTATTTGAAATACCTAAGTAAGTCTTTCTTACTTTATCACCTGCACTTCTTGAGATGTTACTACCACCTGTAGATGTACCGAATGGTGGGTTGTAAACTACCTCACCTGGTGTATTATATTTTGTTTTGTATGCAATGAATGGACTCTTAGCTCCTGAGTACTCTCTAAAGTCGTAACCTTCGAAACCACAAGGAAGTGCATCTACAGGTGCATCTTCATCCATTTCCAACATAATAAATTTAGACTTAAGTTCAAACTCTCCATTAGCAGTACCGACTTTCTTAGCTACATATCCATTTTCACCTGGACTCATTGTACAGTTAGTGAATTTCTCAATAACTACAGGGTTTGCATCTGTATCAAAGAAATCACGAACGATGATGTCGAACGTTGAATTAGCAAATGAGATGTTAGCAATAGAAATCTTAACTTGGTTGTTAGCTGCATTACCATCAGAAATTAAGATAAATCTAAATAGTCTATCAACTTGTGAACCTCTCAATTCTGAAACCACAAACGGAGTGTGTGGTGTTTGATATTGTTCCAAGTACCAACCGATTGAACTATTAGTTGCGTTATCTTCTCTTGCCGATGGAAGAGCAACTAAATCACAGTTAAGACCACGAATTTTACCTTTTCTATAACCTTCAGTTAATAATGAGTAATAAACCTCTTCCGCAAATAATGGGAACTCATTTCTACTCTTACCAAAGTTTGTACCACCAAATACTTTATTGATGTAGTTAGTATCTGATAAAGTGAACGATGTTTTGAATGTGAAGTTATCACCGTCATTCGTTACACCTGAAATACCAAATGAAGAATATGGGTTTTTCTGAACATCAGCATAATCACCTGAACAATCCATAATAACTTGTGAAACACCACTAGCCATGTAAACAGGACCACCATCGTTATTATCGTTGATACCTCTTGAACGAAGTGTTGCCACAACTACATCATTGTACTCAGTAAATGCGGTTGCGTTATACGATAACACTGAACCACTTAAAGTACCTGAGAAGTTACCACCACCTAAGTCTGTGAAGTCAGAGTTCATAACAACATTGAATGAAATACCTGAGTAATTATCTTGTGAACCTGGTTCGAAACATGCGTAGTACCAAGGGTCCATTAATGAATCGTCGTAATCCGCAACTGAATCGTATAGACCGTCAACAGATAAGAAGTTATTATCATCTGAAATAGTGTACCCAGCACCAGTAAATGAATTATACACAGCATCTGTAACCACACCCCATTGTGCACCTGTAGTAGCACTTAATGAGTTATCTAATATTAGACTGTGAACAAATGTTTGTAATTGACCCGACATTGTTGTTGAGTCACCATTGTATAATTGAATACTATCGTTAATGTAATCATTTAATGGAGATGAGAATGCCCCCGTGAACTCAACAGTACTTGTTGAACCTGTCGAACCAGTAAAGGTAACAGACCATGTAGAGAGAGTAGGGGTATCTAATGTTGAGGGGTCTAAGTTTGCTTGAGTTGTAATAGACCAAGACGGACCAGCATCGTAACCTGATAAACCTAATACTCTGGTTACAAATAATTGGTTTGATTGTTGTAAATACGCCTTCGCTATGTAAGCGGCTTCATATTTTGGAATCTGCGTGTTTACAAATTTTGTTGGATTTGTTCCTCCGAAGTAAGCTTGAAATTCGTCGAAGTTGGAGATGAATATAGGTTCGAATGCTGGACCCGATAAGGTCTCACCAACAATACCCATAGTAGTTACACCTACACTCTGTGCCACGAAACTCAAGTCTCTTTCTGATGTATAAACACCCGGAGAAACGAAAACTTTGTTTGAACTTGCCATGTTTTTTAATTTCTTAAGAATTTATTTTTATTATAAATATTTCGAAAAATCTTAAAAAACATTTACACCAGCCCTATATTTATCGATTAGGGAGAATTTTTTCTGCCTTTTTTCACACTAATATTATGAAAGACATAAAGAATATTAAGATATCTACAGAGGTTCACTCAACACTAAAAGAGTATTGTGATGAGAATGGATTGAAGATGTATAAGTTTTTGGAGAAGTTAATTATGGACAAATGTTCTCGTCCAAAAGATATCTACGGTGAATAAATTATAACAACTTAGCGGTTGTATATATTCGTGCTTCACCATCTACATCTTTATCTACAACGAACCTTACCAAGTCATTAGTATTGATTTGAATCTTACTCAAATCATCACCAACATAATTGTTGTTAATGTAAACTGAGAAACTATCTACATTATATGTTTCGTTCAAATATAAATCGGCAGTGTATCTGAAAGTTTCACTCAACTCATTGTTACCATCGACAAATAATAAATCTACAGGAAACTCGTTAGGGTTTTCAGGTTTTGGTTCAACCTTTCTCGATGAGTTAAGTTGTGACACTTCATACATTGTAAGTGCTCTTGAAATACCTGGACTTACTTCAAATTCTTCTTCATCCATTAAGAACCCTAACATTGTGAATTCATAGTTTTGGATGTAATACTTTCTTTTGTCAATGTCTAAGACAGACTCATCTGAAATGTTATTTAATATAATAGGAATGTAGTGACCCTTTATATTAGTATACGCTTGACGGGATGCAAAGTTTTGTAATACGTTTTTGTTGAATTCATTCAACGACCTCATTCTGTTTACAAACAGTTTAACATTATAAGTAATATCAACAGGAATAGGTTGAGGAATTTTATAGACATCAACACCTTTTCTTTGTCCGTCCCAAGTTGGTACTTTAGCATAATAAAATTGTTTTCTATTTGGTATAGTATATTGTAATGATGGGTTGGTACCATAAGGAACCTCAGGTTGTCTTACTGTTGACACAAAAGGTGGTTTCACGTTCTTATCCAAATCTTGGAAGTTCCATGTTTCAGTAAACTGAGCCCAATTCTGTGTGGTGATAATAATATCTACAGTAGGTATAACCTTACCATCCATAAATGTTTTCAAATCATTCTTAACGAAGTCCAACATACCACGGTCCAAATCTGCATGACCTATACCTTTTGGCAAATAAGTTCCATCCTTTTGAATATCTTCCAAAAGTTGTTCCCTTCTTGCAAGTCCCGTTTTATTAGGAATAAGGTCAAGTGTCTTTTTTATTTTCTTTGGTAATGCCATTAGATTCCGTTGAACTCATCATTTGATACCGGCGACGCAGTGATACTGCGGTAATATGGTTTATAACCACCATAAGTGTGCCTGTTATCCGAGGTGATACGACCGTCATCAACGACGGAATAGTATCTAACTCTATCTTCTTTTTCATAATAACCAATGTAGTCTCCGAACTCAATGTCGACACCCATCTCATCTAAATAAGATTGATAGATACCCACTTTGAGATTACCAGGTTCAACCTGTCCAATTCTTGAGTTACCCATAAACGCATTTGTAGGAGCCTCAATCTGAACATAACCTTTAAGTTCCACAGGTGCATGGTACTGAATACCTTCAGATACTACCTCACCATAGACATCGTCTTTTTTCGTCCTTTGTTTATCAACACGATACAATACAAACGTAAAGTTCATATCCCCATGCAACCATTCTTGGCCGAGGGATATGTCTAAATCAAAATCTTCTTCTGCGAAGAATTTGTTTAATCTCGTTATTGGAACTTTTCTTTGACTCATCAATTGATAAATATCTATAAAATGATTATTATTAAAGGTATTTAACTGTATGGAAGAAAATAAAGTAATGTCTAAAATACCTGAAGTAAGGGCAACCCGTATCTTAGAAGACTACGAAGGGTTCAACAATTACATATTGGGTCTAAAGAAAAAAATGCAAGTCAAAAAGCATTTTAAGATGACTCGTGCTCAGGCAGATTACATTATTGACTTCCACGATGTTACCCCAAAGGTGGCAAGAAAATGGGTAGAGTTGGATGAATACTTTGGTAAAAAAATGATGGAAGAGAAACTTCTTACCAAAAGACCGACACAAATATACGTAGAAAAAATCTTAGTAGAAAAAGATAAATCATTTCATATCTACGGAAAGTTATTTGAGACCGAAGAATTATACGACTTTTGGTTACCTAAAGCTGCGGTGATTCAAAATAGAGAAAGAAAAGTGGAAATTGATTACACTAAGTATTCTCATCGTCCACCACTCGAACATCAGAAACTCGCTATTGAAAAGTTGGTTGGGAATGACAAATATATTCTCGCAGATGATATGGGATTGGGTAAGACCACAGCAACGGTGATTGGTGCATTGGAAGCTAAAGCCAATAAAGTATTGATTATTTGTCCCGCATCTTTGAAAATTAACTGGCAACGTGAGATTGCCAATTACACAGATAAAGAGGTATCAATCATCGAAGGTAAGAAGTGGGAACCAAAAGATTTTACCATTATCAACTTTGATATCTTAAAGAACTTCCACGACTTAAAGAAAGTAAAAGAGTCTTTGGTATTAAAGGAAGAATTTGATTTGGTAATTATAGATGAAGCTCATTACATCCAAAACAAACAAGCTCAGAGAACAAAGATTGCAAACGATATATGTAAGAAAGTTGGAAAGGTATGGTTACTAACGGGTACACCAATGACCTCACGACCAATTAACTATTTCAACCTATTAGATTTGGTAGACTCACCAATCGCTTATAATTGGATGGCTTATGCAATCCGTTATTGTGAAGGTTACCAATTCAATGTTGGTAACAGAAAGGTATGGAATGTCAACGGGGCATCTAACCTAACAGAATTAAGAGACCGAACAAAAACACACGTCCTAAGAAGACTAAAACAGGATATATTAGATTTACCTGAAAAAATTCTCACACCCGTTTATCTAAGATTAAAGTCAAAACAATACGAAGCACTTATGGGTGAATACTTCGATTGGTATGACAACAACTCCGAGGAGTCATCCTCATTAACCGTGCAGTTCTCAAAACTGATGAAAGTAAGACAGGTCATTGCCGAAGAGAAGGTAAAAGACACCATTGAGATTGCAGAAAATATTATTGAACAGGGAAAAAAAGTTATTATCTTCACCAACTTTACCGATACATTAAACCAAATTAAATCACATTTTGGAAAGTCCGCCGTCGCATTGGACGGAAGGATGAGTAAACCCGCAAGACAAAACTCTGTGGATGAATTCCAAAACAATGAAAAGGTAATGGTATTTGTTGGTAACCTCAAAGCCGCAGGTGTGGGAATCACACTGACCGCAGCAGAAGCCGTTATTATGAATGACCTCTCGTTCGTCCCTTCTGACCACTCACAGGCAGAAGACCGAGCATATAGATATGGACAGAAATCAAACGTATCTGTCTTTTATCCAATTTTTGAAAATACGATTGAAGGTGTTATTTACGATATATTATCCAATAAAAAAAATGTATTTGAAACCGTTATGGGTGATAATATAGACAGAGGGACGGTTGTAGAGGAAATATTGAATACAATTTCAAGAAGGTAGGAATATTTTCCCATACGATATTATTTATAAGAAAATGAAAACGTATGGAATTCAAAAAAAGCCAAGAAAGAATCCATGAGATAGAACAACAAATCTCAGGTTCTGAAAGAAAAGAAATAATTCAAGAAAACAAAAAAGACGTGAAAAGAATATCGGCAATTAAGTTACCGTATTCATATTCTTCACTAAGCCGTTTTGTGGACAAAGAAACAATGAATGTTCACTATAACCAACATTACAAAGGTTATCTTAAAAAACTCAACAAAGCATTAGAATCGGTAAAAGATAAGGATATGGACCTTGAACTACTCATTAAAGGTATTTCAAGATACAATAGAACAATCAAAAACAACGCTGGTGGTGCTTACAACCACGAATTGTTTTGGCAAATGTTATCACCAAAAAAACAAGAACCTAATGGACCTGTTTTTGATAAGATTAAAAAACAATATAAAACATTATCCAACTTCAAAAAAGAATTTAAGAAAAAAGCAGTTTCACAATTTGGTTCAGGATGGGTATGGTTAGTCCTTAATAAGAATGGTAGTATTAAAATTATGACCACTTCAAATCAGGACAACCCACTTATGAACACAATGAAAAATGGTGGAATTCCTTTATTAGGGTTGGATTTGTGGGAACACGCCTATTACTTAAAATATAAAAATAGAAGAGACCAATATGTTGATAATTTCTTTGAGGTTATTAACTGGTCGTTCGTTAACAAACAATTTGACCAATATCAAAAAGGCAAGATAAACGAATCTAAGGTGGTGAAATCATTAATTACTGAGGGTACATCAAGAGGATGTTCACCAAAACAGGTAAACACTTATAGAATGATTTTTAACAGAAACCCTCAGGTTAAGAAGAAGTTTATGTATGCAATTATGGATATCTTAAAAGAAGTATATTCTGAATTCCATTATGGAAAGAACGAATATGCACCTGGACAGATGTCGGGTATCTATGATTTTGAACAACCTGGTCGTTCAGTAATCAACAAATTAAATACCAACTACTCAGCATTCTGTATATTAGTTAATGACTTGAACGCAGTATTAAAACACTACGGTCAGGACCCACTTAACTTTATTGGTGGTAACAATCAACAACAACTTCAAGAGACTGATAGAATGATACAACTTATGATTCAATTCAGACACCGTATCTTCAATCAGGATTCAGGAACATTCCAAACAATTATGGCTTCATTAGATAGGTCAAACAAGTTTGGTGATGAAAGAGAGTTAAAGGCTGTTGTCAATATGAAGGATATCTTTAATACGAAGAAGGTATTCAAAGTAGGTGAATTAGGAGGTAAAGACGATATGATTGGTGGTATTGATGCGACGGTTGAAATTGACGGTCAAAATAAAACCATTCAAATTAAACCTTTCAACGGTTACGAAGAAGAAGATGGTAGAATGGTAGTGTTCGGTACTGGTAACGTAAAACCTTACAAAACAGACTACATTGCTTTCCATAATGACTCTAAAGGTACTATCGTATTTGCAAACGATAATACTGAAATCAAAAATGGTAGGTTTACGTTCCCTGTTGATAGTTGGGTTAATCCTAAATAATTCACATTTACTGGATATTTATATATAAAAGTCCACGATGTCGATTATTATTGAACCACAAAGAACAAAACTTTACACGAGAATTCGTCACTTACTCGGTGCACCTCTAAGAGGCATTGAGATAGAAGACGAAATGATGGATTCTTTATTGGAATTATCCATTGAAGACTATTCTCAATATGTGAATGATTGGTTAATTGAATCACAATGGACATCTTTATATGGTCTTAATCAAGATACACAATCCGTAGCTAAAGCACTTATCACTCGTTCTTTAGATTGGGAAACACAATACACTTACGCATATTCTAAGATTGTAGGTTTACAGGCAGGTGGTGACGCTGTTCTTAAAAAGGACTACATCAACCTACAAAGAAACCAACAAATTTATGAAATCCCTGCGGGTCGTGAACTTAATGAACTATTATGGTTCACAAGAGCAGAATTAGACGCAGCATTCTTCGACCCATTCATGGGTGGTTTCGGAGGATTTGGTGGTATCGGTCTTGGTGGTGGTGCTGGTTTCTCACAAATGGGAGGTCAAGGAAACTACTTCGTAACGCCAGCATTTGATATCTTATTAAGAATGCAAGACATCAATATTAAAAGAAGACTTATTGGTGGTGAACTTACTTATAGAGTAACCGCACTTCCTGAAGGTAAAAAGGCAATTCACCTTTATAATGTACCTGGTGGTAAGTTTGATTTTGGTAATATTGCAAACAACGAATACAAAGTATGGTATTGGTACTATGAAACAGATGACAGAGAATCTTGTTTAGCCGAAAACCCTGATATCGTTCGATTACCATCGGATGTTAATTTAGACAACTTAAGATGGGACCAACTTAACTCACCGGCACAAACGTGGGTTCGTAGATGGTTTACCGCATATGTTAAAGAAACATTAGGTAGGGTAAGAGGTAAATTCAGTGGTAATCTAAAAACTCCTGATTCTGAACTTCAATTGGAATATGATTCATTATTGAGTGAATCTAAAGATGAGAAGTCTAAATTAGAGGAGGAGTTAAAAATGAGATTAGAGAGACTCCGTCCTGATAAAATGATGGAAGTTAAAGCAAGTCAAGCTGAAAGTTTGAACAAACAATTACAATATAGAGCACTTCCACGACAGATATACATTATCTAATATGGGAATTTTTAAGAGTTACCCCGTTATTAAAATTGTTAACGGAAAAGAAGTTAAAACTTCTGATGCAATTATCTGTACAAATACAGGATATACAACAAACGGTGAAGCCGCAATTATTATAAAAAATGTGGAACAGTGTGTTGTAACTTTAGATGAAACAACCACTGACCACATTACAATTAAATCTATGACTAATGTCACAATCAAAAGTGACAAACTAATCGATGACGAATATAACCAAATAGAAACCGAAAGAGGTGCCTCTGTTGAATTACGTTATATAGGACAAGGTTGGTATATTATGTCGTCTGATGGCTTAAAGAACTCATAAGTTTTCTATTCTTAGAAACATACTCTTCATCCACTAATTCCATCGTACCTTCTACATACATATAGTATGGGTCAATACCTACACTATCCCAAAACTTAATTTCAGTATCTGAGATGGTTAATACCTCCTCTAAGGTATCTTGGTCCCCTTCACGACGAGGATAACCCCTCACCAACTCCGTCTGTGTCTTAGTAAAGAATGGACGTTTAGTTGGGTCTTCGACCAATATCTCATCACGAATTTCCGTAGAAAAAACAACTAATAGTGGTTCAATACGTTTGTTAAATGATGCAAGATATCGAGGTACGTTGTATTCACCTAACATATCAGGTTTTTCAGATATGTCTTTTTCATCAATCAAATAACAATTCAAGACGACCTCATCTTTTTTCTTTTGTACATCACCGTGAGACTTTCTTTCACCATTATTTACATAGTAGATAGTATCACCCAAACCAACCTGTAGGTCATGTTTCATCGCTAATTCCATATGTGCTTGACGAGACATTAGTGAACCCGATTTTGTTCTTTTAGTTATGTGTTTTTTATACTCCGCTATTGATTGTTTTACACGTGCTTTATTGGCAATCTTTGAGATGGGTATCTGACGATTGTAGATGATATCTACATATTCGTAGTAGTACTCTAAGAATTCGTGACCCTTACCATCTAACAACATACGAAGACCTTTATCCAAAAATTCAGCAACATAAGTTGGAAGTTTCTTAGACTTAATCGTGTTACCAGTAAGTTTTACTTTACCTGTGTCTGTTAATAGTGCGTAGTTTTTACGTGCCACGTTAATTGTTGCTGGCCATTGACCATCAGTATCGAGACCCATTTCACCCCTCATAAAGATATCGTTGTACTCAGCAACATCAGCTTCGGAACCGTGATATTCCTTACCCTCAACTACAAGACCATTAATACCTTTACCTATATATGTGTGGGAATCTCTACCCTCAGGTACTGAGAAGTTCACACCATCCGTATCCATTACGAGTGGTTTGTATCCTCTTTCCATAAACCACATAATCATCTGACGTAAGTATTGACGACCTGTACAGGTAATCTGCTCACCCATGTCCATATCTCCCCATGGGAATACGTGAGGTGCTGACAACGAACCGAAGAATGCGTTAATGAAAATCTTAATGGGTAATTGTTTACGGTTGTATTGTGAGGATAATTTCTTGTCCGTTGATGAGTATTCAGCCGCGAGTTGTTTGTATTTAATACGAGTATCACGGAAATACTTCAACATACTCTTCATTGCACCTGTAACATCACACTTAGGGAACACATCGTGAACCAACTGAATGGATGGGTATAGTGATGAGTAATCGAGTTTTAGTACATCTGTTGAATAACCCACCGCTAACAAACGTGACAAACCACCTGTAAAGGGTCGTTTATCTCCCTTCTGAGGGATTGCAAGTCCGTGCTTGTATGACCACGAAGCCATAATCATTTTCCACAGTGTGGCGGTACCCATGGTGGACAGACGTTCGTAGGTGGTTGGTACCAACTTAGCAAGTAAGAAGTTAGCTTGATTGTATTCTTCATCAACTACCATTGTTTCCCAAATATCATCGTATAGATATCTTTCAATGATGTACTTACCATTAACCTCTTCAAATGCACCTGGAAAACGCTCCATTAAATTTTCTGTACCAGGTGCTCCGACTTCTTTATATCCACCTGACTTAGGATTGAAATAGTAATCCTTATTGTCAAAATAGATTTTACCAATCTTATCACCCTGAACATACACACGGTTTGGTTTCTCAGCCCCGATAAATTGGGTAATATACTTAAGACCCCAACTCTTAATGTCTGAGTTGATTGCTTGTGCTCTACGAACCGCATGGGCAATATCCACAACATTGTAACCCCACATCTGCATCTGAGTGTATTCTTCCATCTCATTTGCCAACTTCAACATCCCGTCCTTTGTTCTAAAATTAACTTCAGGATTAAGGGTTTTGATAATCTTCTTTGGGTCCAAACCTAAAATCTCTGCTCTACGAATTAAGAATGGAAAATCGAAGAATGCCGAGTTGTATCCACCAATAAGTGTTGGTTTAAGGTGATTTACAATATCAAAAAACTCAATGATAAGTTTTCTTTCTTCTTCAGGATTTTCTGCTGATAATACCTTTTCATACCCTCTATTGTCTTTCATACCAATGAGGAAGATTTGACTGTCTTCAGGTGAGAGACCTGTGGTCTCGATATCGAATACAAAACGGTGAACCTCATCATATTCGTCAAACCCTTTGAAAAGTCGTTTCCCCTTCTGACATAGATATTGTTCTGTTGGTGGTAGAATCATAATATCCCCTGAGTTATCTCTATTCCATGGGTCTAATCCCCCACCTTTGAAGAAGTTAACTAAGTTTGAGTATGATTTGGTTGTCTTGACTATATATTTCAAACCTTTTTCCATTCTCTCATCTCCATGAGTATCTAACTTCTCAATAAGGATACCGTGGGTTGACATCGCTTGTTTCTGAGATGCTTTTGAACCACCATAGAAATTCTTTCCATGAAGGTCTCCCACCCATGCAAAAGGAATAAATGAGTCTGATTTGATTTGTTTACCCTGAATAGGGTCTTGAATTACTTTGAATATTTTTCCTGAACGATAGTCGTACTCTAACGCAACTATATACTTTTCAGGGTCCTCCCCTAATAGGAATTCTTCGATTACTTCTTGTGATACCATAATATTTTCTTTTCGTCTGAGACATTATACTCACATCGTAGTGATGTGATTACTCTTTGACATTTATACTATGGAAATAATAAGAAGTGTTTTCCTTCTTGTCAAATGATATTGATATAAAGATTTTCCCTAATTGGTGCAATCAGTTCACCCATTGAATTAATGATTGAGAACTCACCTAAATACCTACCTTTTCTACGTGTGTCTCTTTGTGTCCACTTATAGAAAATATAATAGGATGGTGTGGCATCAGGGTTTTGTTGAATCTTTTCGGTGATGAATGCGTTGTTCATCACAATCTTTGGAATACCTGTGGATTCTTCTTTCATTGAGAAACGGATTGTTGCATTGTCTAAATCCGCATCGAACAACTTCCACGAATCTGTTCGACCATCTCTAACAACCTCCATCTTTAAGATTGGTAACTCACTGTTTTGTTTTATAAAGAATTCCATTGTCTATAAATATCTTGATAAAGAAAAACCCCTCCGAAGAGGGGTTTTATATTTTATGTGTTTTTAATTTGTTATAATGCTTGTGGTACAAAGTCGTAACCAATCGATATGTTGTTATTACCAAGTGTAAATGATTCTGAATCACTTGCCGGAGTTAAACCACTATTCGCTGAAATTGATGAAACCTCTTGTCCCAATACAGAACCCGCACCTTGTGTTTCTGCGTATATCTGACATCCTGAACCTAATACACCTTGAGATTCAACGTAGTAAAGGATTGTATCACCTGGGAACGCTTGGATTGAATCCGTAGAGTCATTTCCACTACCTGTTGCTGTGTATGAAGATTGTAACACTCCATTCACGTAAATAGCTGCCGAACCTCTAGCACATGTTGCACTTGTGTAGTTAATACTAATCGTTTTTGGTGATACCGATGTCGACGGTGTTACCGTTGGTGTCTTAGTTGGTGTTCTTGTAGGTGTTCTCGTTGGTGTTGGTGACGCAGTCAATGAAATTGTTGGTGTAACTGTTGGTGTTCTCGTTGGTGTTGGTGACGGAGTTGGTGTTGGTAATGCACAGAATGAACATGTCGTACCAAATACGTCGATTGAGTATGTTGGAGGTTCAGGTGATTCATCAAAACCAATAATTTGCCAACAAGGAGCCACATCACCACCTTTAGATGATAATGATACGTAGTCACCAACCGATGGTACTGCTGGTAAACCAGGAGCTAAGTCGGCGATTGCTTGTGTCGCACCAGGTTGACAGTTACCATCAAAGTAAGTTATCTCCTGAATTAGGAATTTATATTCAACACATGGATATGTTTGTACACAACTACTACATCTAGGGAATAATGGGTCATTAGCTGACCATGGTTGTCCTCCATCAGCTAACCAATCACCGTCTTTATTTCCTAAGTCACGGAACTCACCACCTGTATATGATGGACCGATAAATCCAACACAACCGTCAATATAACCTGTTTGGTTTTCTAAGTATAATGATGGATTACCTTCCTCAAGTGAATTCATAATTGATGTGTATTCAGGTCCGTTCAATCCAATTTTGTAAACGTAACTATCACAACATGCTGAGAAGTACATTGAGTAGTATACCGTTGATGGTGTTACTGAAGGAGTAACAGACGGAGTAACACTAATAGATGGTGTTATCGTCGGCTGAGGAGTTTGTGTTGCCTGTGGAGTGTTAGAAGGTGTAACCGTTTGTGTAGGTGCTGGTGTTTGTGTTGCCTGTGCCGTTGGAGTAACTGTTGAACTTGCCGTAGGTGCTGGTGTTGATGTCGGTGCTGGTGTACCTGTTGGTTCAGGTGTTGAAGTAGGTGCTGGTGTTGATGTCGGTTGAGGTGTTGACGTAGGTGTTACACTTGCAGTTTGTGTAGGAGTATTAGTTGGTGTCTCAGTTGGTGTTGGAGTAACAGACGATGTTGGAGTTACACTTGCAGTCGGAGTAGGACTCGATGTTGGTGTATTAGTTGGAGTATATGTCGGTGACGGTGTCACTGAACTTGTAGGTGTTACCGTTGATGTTGGAGTGTTACTTGGTGTTACTGTGTTAGTAGGTGTTGGTGACTGAGTAGGTGTGTTTGTCGGTGTTCTTGATAGAGAAACCGTTGGAGTCACTGTACTTGTTGAAGTAACGGTTGGAGTAACTGTTGGTGTTACTGATGACGTTACTGAAGGCGTTGGTGTGTTTGTAGGTGTCTTCGTAGGAGTAACTGTTGGAGTTACTGAAGAAGTTACCGTAGATGTAATAGTTGCTGTCGGTGTCAACGTAGCTTGTGGTGTCGTTGAAGGTGTTACCGATTGAGTTGGTGTTTGTGTTGGTGTGTTTGATGCAGTAATTGTAGGAGTTACAGAAGGTGTAACTGATATTGTTGGTGTTACCGTTGATGTTGTAGTAGGTGTAAATGATACTGTTGGAGTAGGTGTTGTACTTACCCCTGGCGTTTGAGATACCGATGCGGTTACTGATGGTGTCGGAGTGAATGTTACTGACGCAGTTACTGAAGGTGTAGGTGTCTTTGTAGGTGTAGGTGTTTTTGTTGTTGTTGGTGTGGCAGTTGTTGTAGACTGTGGAGTTGCCGTCGGTGTTGGAGTTGTAGTGGACTGTGGTGTTTGTGTAGGAGTAACTGTAGTTGTAACAGTTGACGTAGGTGTAGGTGTTGAAGTACCACCAGGTGTTTGAGTCGGTGTACTCGTTGATGTAGATGCTGGTGTTGATGAAGGCGTAACCGAACTTGTAGGTGTCGGAGTCGACGTTCCTGCAGGTGTACTGCTCGGAGTGACTGATGATGTTATTGTTGGTGTAAATGATATTGTTGGTGTTGGTGTAGCACTTGAACCTGGCGTATTTGATACTGAAACTGTTGGAGTTACAGTCGGTGACGGAGTTGCGGTCACTGATTGAGTTGGAGTATTTGTAGGTGTAGACTCTGGAGTCGATGTTGGTTGTGCAGTTCCTGTTGGTGTTGGAGTTGCAGTACCACCTGGAGTTCCTGTTGGAGTACTTGTATGTGTTGGTTCTGGTGTTGATGAAGGAGTAACCGAACTTGTTGGTGTTGGAGTTGCCGTACCACCTGGTGTTCCTGTCGGTGTACTTGTAGATGTTGGGTCTGGTGTTACAGATACACTCGCAGTGACTGACGGTGTTGGTGTTACCGTACCACCTGGAGTCTGTGTAGGTGTATTTGTTGGTGTTGCAGTTGCCGTGTTAGACGGTGTAACTGAACTACTTGGCGTATTTGTTGGGGTAACATCAGGTGTAGTTGAAATAGTTGGTGTTGGTGTGTTACTAACACCTGGTGTATCAGAAACTGAAACTGAAGGTGTTGGAGTACTTGTTGTTGTTGATGTTGGAGTAGATGCTGGTGTACCTGTTGGTGTAGGTGTGGATGTTGTCTGTGGAGTACTTGTAGGTGTTTGTGTCGGCGTAGATGTTGAAGTAGATTGAGGTGTACTTGTTGGAGTTGCCGTTGTAGACGCAGTCGGTGTTACTGTTGATTGTGGTGTACCTGTTGGCGTACTTGTTGAAGTGGCTTGAGGTGTTGATGTTGGTGATGCTGTAACTGTTGCCGTTGGAGTTACTGTAGATTGAGGAGTTCCCGTTGGTGTACTTGTGTGTGTTGGTTCTGGAGTTGAAGTAACAGTTGCCGTGATAGTTGCTGTTGGTGTTGACGTGGCTTGTGGTGTACTTGTTGGTGTTCTTGTTGGAGAAACCGTCTGAGTAATTGTTGCGGTCATCGTAGGTGTTACCGTAGATGTTATCGTTGCAGTGATAGATGGAGTCACCGAAGGTGTTACTGATGGAGTAACTGATGCCGTCACAGAAGGAGTTAACGTAACCGTAGGTGTAACTGTTTGTGTTTGTGTCGGAGTAGGTGTTGGGTGACCAATCACATAAGTGTAAGACGCTTCGTATGTTTCAGAATAGATTGTATAAGTTCCGTAAAAGTAGTCAGTAACTAAATCCGCAGGCATAGTAACAACACCAAAGTCCGTTACAGTAGAACCTGTGTCTGCAGTAAAAGTAATGTGAACACTTTCACCTACTAAATTGTCACTCAAAAATCTAATTCCGTTTGCCATTACATATAAATACTTTACAATATTAATTTGTTAGTTAAAAAAATAAACTTACCAAGAAGTTTCTATATTAATTCTTCTCCAAGAATTTTGTGATATACACACATACATGTATGAATCATCAAAAACTACATCTCCCTTATTACCTTCAGAAGTTGAGGATGTTGGTACTGAGGCGTTTTTTATCTCCATACTGTCATCAACATTAGTTTCACTAATTGTTTTGTTACCAATATGTATTGTGTTACTTCCTAAATATAAATCTCTAAATTTATATTCTGCACTACCCAAATCGTATGTATCATTTGTTGTTGGAATTATATGTCCTGTTAAATTAAATTGTGACCCATCAGCTTGTAATGATGTTGAACCTGAGAAAATTTTTGTTAATAATTCTGCGTATGTTATTTTTTTGGCGTTATTACCATCATGAATAATAATTAAATCAGTACTTTGTGGTGTACCTGTAAATGATGTTAATTGTTCTATCGTTAAATTAGCCATTTCTTTTTTATTTTATAAATAGTTTATCTTATGAGAATATTATGGGTAAGGGTTGGTAGCATTAAAGTTGTTTAATACTTGTAATGATGTTAATGCGGTATTGTATAATCTAATAATACCGTATTCACCTCTAAAGTCTCCAGTGTTATCAGCACCAGGATTCTGTTGACCGAAGAAGATATTATTATCAACACCACTTGATAAGTATGAAACACCATTCTGACTATCATTCAATACACCATCGATGTATAGACTTTGTGTTGCGTTTGCAAAATCCCAAACCAATACCACTTGATACCACTGACCTTGGTTGAATGGTGTCGTTGAGTATAAGTAATTATTCGCCCAAATCTTACCTCTAAATCTGCCAGTTTCAGCAGCTATCGGTGGCATGTTCCAATTATTTTGTGGGTTAGTCTCTGACATTGACATGATGTTACCATCTACATCATCAGGTTTAATCCATAACTCATATGTAAATGATTGGGTGGCATTACCAGTACCTGCAACATTACTTAATAAAATGTAATCATCGATACCGTCTGTAACTATAGACTTATCCGTAGAGTTATATGTCGGTCCATTAACTAAAGTACCATTATAGTTACCCTGTAAATCCGTCCACAGAGTACCTGTTCCTGGATATGAACTTGTATTTCTCGCATCTAAATTAACTAATAAATTAGATGTAATAATATTATTCGGTGTTGATGAAGGAGTCACAGTTGGTTGTGGTGTTTCAGTTACTGTTGGAGTTGGTGTCACATCCGCAGTTGATGATGGCGTTACTGAAACTGTAATAGATGGTGTTGGTGTTACCGGTGATGATGATGATGGTGTAACTGTCGGTGTTACAGTCGCAGTTGAGGTTGGTGTTGGTGAGGGAACTGGCCCTGTAGACATCACTATAAAGTCATTGTCATCAGTAATAATATAGTTACCTAAATCATCAACCAATACATTTTGTTGTACAGGCGTATTAGATGGTGTTATCGATGGAGTAACACTACTCGTCGGTGTGTATGTTGGAGTTGTTGTTGGTGTAGGAGTATTAGACGCGGTGACTGTAGGTGTTGGTGTTACATATGGTAACGGTGATAATGAATATCTTTCGTAATAAGTGTTATAGAATGTTGTGATTTCTGAATCTGTTAATGCTCTATCATAAATGGCCACGATACCCATATTACCATCAAAGAATTGGTCAGCAGTCCAGTTACTATCTGCAATTAAGTTGTTTGTTCTCGTTAAGTTATTTGGTAATACACTTGTTGAACCTGATACCGATGTTGTTTGATTAAACACTTTGAATGTTGAACCATCGAGACGACCACCATAGAATCCCCAACCATTATTTGTTATACCATTAGTTATGTTTTCTGCTAATACTTGAGTGGCCCCATGACGAAGTTCAAACCACAAGTTATTAGTTGACGATTCTCTACCTAAAAGAATATTATCACTTGCACTACCATTACCAAAATCAATAATTCTTTCCCAAGTAGACACTCCGTTGAAATTAATGAAGGTTAATATTGTAATACCATTACTAAAGTTATCAAATCCTGAAGGAGCAGTACCATATTGTGATGTACCATTAAATGTTACAATACCACCGTTGGATGATGATACCGTTGGAGAGTTATATAAGGTAACATCATTTCCAGAACCACTGGTATCTGTCCATGTAGTCGATGTTGCATTTGCACCATCAAGTAATAATATTGGTGAACCTACAACCGATGTAGGTGACGGTGTTGGTGTCAATGTAGGTGTTGGAGTGGCTGAATTAGCAAATGGTGTTGCCGTGAAGTCCATTGTCGGAGCTGGTGTATCAGTCGGAGTAATTGACTGAGTAACCGTAGGTGTTACAGTTGATTCAGGTGTAACTGAAGGTGTAACTGATTGAGTCAATGTTGGAGTTACAGTGGCAGTTTTAGTAACCGTAGGTGTGTTAGTTGGAGTATTAGACGGTGTTAATGTCTGAGTAACAGAAGGACTCACCGTTTGTGTTGGCGTGTTTGTATTTGTCACAGTTGGAGTAACAGTAGAAGTAACTGAAGGTGTAACTGTGTTAGTTGGTGTATTAGATGGTGTTAATGTTTGAGTAACAGAAGGACTCACCGTTTGTGTCGGTGTGTTCGTAGGAGTAACTGTTGGAGTACTCGTAGATGAAGATGTTGGTGTTATAGTATTTGTTGGAGTAATAGTTGCTGTAACTGTCGGAGTCACTGTACTTGTCGGAGTAGAAGTAGGACTTGATGGTGGAGTTACTGATACTGAAATACTTGGTGTGTTTGTTGGTGTATAGGTAGGAGTTACCGTTGATGTTACAGTTGGAGTTACTGATGCAGTCACTGATGGTGTCAATGTTGGTGTAGTTGACGGAGATACAGTCTGAGTTGGCGTGTTTGTATTTGTCACTGTAGGAGTAACGGTAGAGGTAACCGAAGGAGTTACAGTTTGAGTTGGAGTATTAGTTGGTGTCAATGTTGGTGTTACCGAAGCAGTAACAGATGCGGTCGGAGTATTTGTATTCGTAACCGTTGGTGTAACTGTAGATGTTACCGATGGTGTTACCGTACTTGTTGGTGTATTAGTAGGGGTTACGGAAGAAGTAACAGTTGCTGTTACCGTTTGTGTCGGTGTGTTTGTTGCGGTTACCGTTGGCGTTACAGACGCAGTAACCGAAGGAGTTACAGTCTGAGTCGGAGTATTGGTTTGTGTAATAGTTGGAGTAATAGAAGCAGTCACAGTTTGTGTCGGAGTATTGGTTGCGGTTACCGTTGGTGTTACAGATGCAGTAACCGAAGGAGTTACAGTCTGAGTTGGCGTATTAGTTGGTGTTACTGTCGGAGTTACAGAAGCCGTCACAGTTTGTGTCGGTGTATTAGTTGCCGTCACAGTTGGAGTTACCGATGCGGTTACCGAAGGAGTCGGAGTTTGTGTATTTGATGGTGTTACGGTTTGTGTCTGAGTATTAGATGGAGTAACAGTCTGAGTTGGAGTATTTGTTGGAGTGACACTTGGTGTTGGTGTATTTGTGGCAGTATATGTTGGAGTTGCCGTACCTGTCGGAGTTTTCGTCAATGTAATTGTTGGTTGTGGTGTATTAGATGGGGTTATGGTAGGAGTGGCAAATGGTGTTGCGGTAATGTCACTTGTTGGGGCCGGCGTATCTGATGGTGTTGCAAATGGTGTTGCCGTCACATCGTTAGTTGGTGCTGGTGTATTTGAAACTGATGGAGTCACAGTACCAATAGGAGTTGCAGTAATATCAACAGTAGGTGCCGGTGTGTCAGTCGGTTGAGGCGTATTAGTAGGAGTAACCGTTGGAGTGGCAAATGGAGTTGCCGTAATGTCACTTGTTGGAGCTGGTGTGTCTGACGGAGTCGCAAATGGAGTTGCCGTAATATCTACAGTCGGTGATGGAGTATCTGTTTGTGTTAATGTCGGAGTGAATGTTGGGGTTGGCGTTGGAGATGCACCCGCAGTCAAACTTGGAGTTATAGTTGGTTGAGGGGTATTTGTGGCAGTTGGTGTAACTTCACTTGTTGGTGTAGGTGTTTGAGTTGAAGTAATACTTGGGGTAACACTTGGTGTTGAAGTGTTTGTAGGTGTTGATGTTGGTGACAACAATGGAGTACCTGAAGGACTTGCCGTTGGTGTAACCGTTGAAGTTACAGTTGGCGTTGCCGTTGACGTTGGAGTCTTAGTTGGTGTACTCGTAGATGTTAATGTAGGTTGTGGTGTTGATGTTGGAGATTCACTTGGTGTTATAGTTGGAGTTACAGTATTCGATGGAGTAACCGTTGGGGTTACAGATGAACTAACTGAAGGTGTAACTGATGGAGTTACACTCATAGTTGGTGTTGGACTAGATGTCGGAGTTACAGAAATAGATGGTGTAACCGTAGGTGTCGGAGTTGGACTCGATGTTGGAGTTGGTGTTAATGTTGTATCAAACACAAACTTAGGTTCAACAACATATCTAAAGTCTTTAGAAACGGTATTAGTATCAACTTTAATGTTTCTATAGTAAACCTCGCCTGTAACTAAGTCATATCTTCTATTAACTTCAAGTAATCTTTGACCTGTTTTCTCACCCTTAGGGATTGTAATCAATACCTTATTTTCAATATTGTTACCATCAGACATCTCAATCACATTATCAAACGTGATTTCAACATCGGCATCAACAGGTAATTCCGCAGTTGCAGTGTATAATGAGATAACTGAACCACTCGTATAATCGGCAGTCAACGAAATAAAGTTAGTTCTCTTATTTCTACGACAACACATGTCAACATCTGCAAATGAATCCGCAATACTAATAAAGAGGTTACTTTCTAAAGGAACCTTAGAAGTACCTTGACTATTCTTTATTGTAAAGAATCCATGAAATCTACCCTGTTTTTTTGTATTTCTTTTTGAGAATTGGTACGAAAGTATATAACCTGAACCGTCTTCTTTTAACTTAATAGATGCGGGTAGGTTGGCTATTTTATACATTCCCGTCTCAACATCATACATCGAGAAAGTTACCGTAGATGCAGAAATAAGTGGGTCGAGTTGGTTGTAACCGTTCCTCGACTCATTAATAACCTCTACTTGTAGTTTAGGTAATGTACTATTTTTCTTTATAAAAAACTCCACAGTCTATAAATACCAACTTTTATATTGTTATTGCCCATTTATTGGATAGATATGTTTCGACTGAGTTAAGTTCAGATGGAGGTAACGCCCTACTATAAACTAATACATCAAAAATAAATCCATTATAGAAATATTGTTCATTTCCTGATACTTGTGTAGTGTAAGACACACCCATAAATGCATATGTGGTAAGTGGACTGGTCTGAGTATCCACAGGAGAAGTAAACGCTAAACCTTGTTCAACACCATCTATTCTAAATTTCAATCTTTCGGCATCATTGGAACCCGTACCACTATACACTACCGATAGTATGTGTGGGTTTTCATCAACAGGTTGTCCACCTGACAACGCAAAACCACCGGCTTCTGCAATGTTATAGGTACCACCACTTTGTCTTATAAACAGAGAATTTAGACCTGTATTACCATCTTCACCACCCTGAATGTATTGTGAGTCCGCAGTTGGGTTTAATGACCTAACTACAATAACTAATGTTTGACCTGAAATACCTTGTAGGTCAGTAAGTGGATTAACACTTAAACCATCTGTTGTTCCATTAAAGTATACCCCACCTAAACCATTCTGAACATTTGACCACCATTCAGGTGCAGGTCCACTACCACCACCTATTGGATTGGCATTGTGTGCACTTGCAGATGAATCTTCCCATTGATTAAATGTATCCCCACTTGTTGGTGTTGGTGTGAAGTAAGTATCCAAATCACCTTGATAGTAAATCTCAAGTGTCGGGTCACTAGGAATGACCGCTTGTGTTGGTGACGGTGTTAAGGTTTGTGTGATTGTTGGTGTTATAGTATTTGTAGGTGTGAATGATGGTGTTGGTGTTGGAGTAACGCTCGCAGTTATTGATGGTGTTGGAGTTGGAGGTGTAGGAGAACCACACTCAGAACATTCCACAAATGGACCTTCAGTCATTGTTAAATTTATATCACCTGTTGCCTCACCTATGACAAGATAACAATTACCACCATCATCCTTAATATAGTTACTAGAAACGGCACCGAGTGTATTCAATGCGTAGTAAATTGTACCAGCATCTATACTACATGTACTTAGATTCGTAACTTGTCTTAATTGGAATACAGAAGGGGCAACTTCTGATGGTGTCACTGTAGGTGTAACTGTTGGCGTTACGGATGAGGTAACTGATGGAGTTAAACTAATCGTTGGTGATGGTGTGACAGAAGAGGTAGGTGTGACAGTCAATGTTGGAGTGTTTGTTGAAGTAGCAACAGGTGTCCCTGTTGGTGTTGAACTAACAGTGGCAGTTGGGGTAACTGTAGAAGTTACCGTTGGAGTATTAGTTGGTGTCGGAACAGGAGTTCTTGTTGGTGTTAAACTAATTGTTGGTGATGGAGTAACTGATGGGGTTACTGATGACGATGGGGTTACAGTATTAGTTGGTTCAGGAGAACCTGTAGGGGTGTTAGATGGAGTGGCAGTAACTGTAGATTGTGGAGTACTTGTAGGTGTTGGTGTAGGTGATTCTGTTGATGTTATTGTTGGAGTCACAGTACTGGTTTGTGTATTTGTTGGTGTAACATCAGGAGTTGAAGATATTGTAGGAGTTGGTGTGGCACTTGACGGTGGAGTTGGAGTAACCGATGCAGTAACCGTATTCGTCATTGTAATTGTGGCAGTGATTGTTGGGGTAACTGTAGAAGTTACCGTTGGTGTGACTGTTGACTCAGGAGTCTGAGTCGGTGTTAATGTATTTGATGGAGTAACCGTCGCAGTATTGGTCTGTGTTATGGTAGGAGTAATTGAAGGTGTTGGAGTTGGTGTACTGGTTAGTGTCTGAGTAACTGTTTGTGTTGGTGTACTGGTCACTGTTTGAGTAGGTGTTTGAGACGGTGTAAGTGTCTGTGTAATCGTGGAGGTCATTGTTGGTGTTGGAGTCACTGATGATGTTACCGTTTGAGTAGGGGTATTGGTAGTTGTTACAGTTGGTGTAATAGATGTTGTCACCGAAGGAGTAACAGTTTGTGTCGGAGTAGTAGTTTGAGTTGGTAACGGTGTAGATGTAGGAGTTACCGATATTGTTGGAGTTGGTGATGGAGTAATAGACAACGCATTGAAGTCAGTATCACAATCTGATGCCACTATATTAAAGTCTGACCTACATTCCACACTTGATAAATCAATACCAAATCCACAATCAACACCAACAGTCGTGAATCCAAATCCACATGTTGATTCAACAACTGTAAATCCAAAGTCACAAGCAATGTCATTGGCAATAAAGTCAAACTCACAACTTTCAATATCGATACCAAAGTCGAAGTAACATTGTGAAAGTATCTCCAAACAGTTTGGACACCAGAAGTCAAATAAATTATAAGTGTCTCTTTCAATTCTAAAGTTGTGTTGAACCTGTGGTGAACTTAATGGTTCAGTGTAAAATCTCATCTTTGAGATACCTCCCATAAATGTACCACCAAAGTTTGGCTCCATTTCAATATTTGTCTGTAACTCATTTAATGAAGTTGCAGATAAACTCTCATTTGGCATACACTCTGGGTCTTGAATATAAGGACCTTCAAACGCTGTACAACCACTTGGTATTAAAGACTCTCTTAAACCTTGTGTACCTCCACCCCATGATATTGTATAAGGAACACCAATCTGTTTTTCCTTTTCAGTATTAAGTTCGTGAGGGATAATTTCCTCAAAATCTTCAATAATCATAAAGAGGTAACCATTCACATATAGTTTCAAAAGACCTCGTCTATCATCAACTTGATTCAACCATTTCTGAGTCCACTGTATTTCCGTTATCTTTTCATCATTAAGACCACCCGGCTGAATAAGGTTCGTGGAGACATCGTAAGTTGATGCGGTGTAGGTTTCTTTCCTAATATCACCTAATCCACCAACATTCAATAAATCACAATCTTCTAAGTACCTATACCTTTCAAACACCGCCGAAATCATCAACCATCTTTCCTTTGTTCTTTCAGATTCGGCAATTGGATATCCACATGTGTCGTAGATACCTGCAGTTGAACATATTTCAGTGAAACAATACCCTGATGTATATGTTAAACCTGTGGTCTCACATGAACCCGTTGTAATACAGTCACCAGTATATTTTACATATTTTACACATAGATGTGGGTTTTTAGGGTCACCGTCCAATCTAAGTGACATACCGTTTGATAAAATATCAAAACGAGGGTCTTGAGTTTCACCTGTCCATTTTACATCACAACCTCTACACTCCAAACCGTTGTTTCGTGTTACGGTGGTTGCCGTTGTTGGATATATCTTCATACAATTAGAAGATGTAACCCCCGTATCGGCACATGCACAAGTTTTGAAACAGTTAACCAAATCTTCAGTTACTCTTTTATATTTCTCAACTGTGGCACCACTGATGGTAACACCAAAGTCACAACCGAAGTCATTGTAAGTCTCAACATCTCCACTGGCAGGATGATAAAATTTGTTTTCAGCCCTTGTACCAAAGAAGAAGAACGTACCGGCATTACCTGAATAAACATCGTTCAAATATTCTTGGTGGTCCATCAAAGTATACTCATCAACCTGACGTGGTTTGATAAGTGTTTCCATTGTCCAACCTTTATTAACTCTCTCAGGGAAAACCTCATAATCATACCCATGAAGTTTGTAAAATCCTTGCATAAAACCACCATATAATTCTTGGTAATAACCCACAGAACTATCAGTTTTATTTACTATGTTGTATACCGTTTCTTTTGTATTACCTGAGAATCTATGGTTAGGTTGATTTGTAAATGAACCTACAGGGTGTAGTTTCATCCTTCTATCATGGTATAATGGGTCGTGAGTTTTACTCGGAAAAAGACCCATTGAATAGTATAGAGTGTCGCCCGTAATCTTATTAAAAAGACCCACATCAATCATTGTAAGTCCCGCATCACAAAGTCCTGTGAATCCTGTATAACAAGATAAATCTTCATTATTTGGGTTATAGTAATTCGTTGAAGTTAACGTATTTCCTGTGTTTGAGGCATCCCAGTAAAGGTTTGGTTGAGTTGTGGTACCCGTATTGGTTAGGTCAAAATTAATAGGAAGACGGTTACCATCATTTAAGGCAATAACATCGGTTGAGAAGATTACCTCCTCATCATAATCACGTTCATCGGATGCTAAAGTGAGGTCAAAATACTCACTCGTATCCATTCTTACCTTGAACCTTTTGAAATTATAATTATTGATGCTCTGACCTGCCATTCCCTTTTTTAAGATAAATACTTTCTTTGTGGTATTTATAGTTAAAAAGTAATATGATTAAGTCCGATATCTTTAGAAAAGAGAAAGCCGCTTTATCAAAAGCTGAGGAATTGGGTTGTGAAGGAACTCACAAACACGATGGTGGTTTCATGCCTTGTAAGTCTCACAAAGAGTGGGAGGAACTTACCTCAAACGTAGATGGAGAGATTGATGAGTTGGTTGATTTCGATGGAACAATGAATAGTTCAAAAATTCCAATCGTTGACCCTCACGTTTCACCGAGAAAAACGACAGACCAAACTGTAGCAGCAACAAGAACGTCACAAGACCCTTACGCTTTAGGTTTCAGAAGATACGTTGGTGAAGAAGATATGTCATCGGCATTTGGTTGGGAAGAGACCGAAGATATGGGATTTGAAGAGACAATCAAATACTTGGAAGATGAATTGGGTGTGGACAATGCCGAAGAAAGAGCTGAAGAAATGGGTAAGGACCCTAACTTAGAAAAGAAAAAAGCTGACGGAGCCTTCACAAGAATGAGACTTCAGGAAAAAGAAAAAATGTTCACCAAAGAACAAATAATGAAAATGAAAGAAGATTTGTTGGTGGATAAAGATTCAGACAATGACATCAGACCGTCAGACGAATCTGTTTCAAAAATCATTATGAGAAATATTAAGGCACTTAAGAAGTTGGCCAATAAAGAAGGTATCAGTGTAAAACAACTTTCAAAATTATTGAACAATGAATAGTAACTTATACGACAGAAAGGCAAAATTACCTAAATCACTCATCAAACACTTAGAAGAGTGTGGTGGTATGGTAGAGGCAGATTCAAACACAGAAGGTTTCAACAGAAACAAAGAGTTGAGAGAGTCAGGTGTTGTTACTTACCAACAAATCAAAAGAATCAAAAACTTCTTTGATAATTTTGAAGGTAATAAAGAAGATGCCCCTTTTGTACTAAATGGTGGTGACCGTATGAACAAATGGTGTAACCACGTTTTGGACCACTGGAGAGCAGTAGATAAAGGTGGAAAGAAAAGAAAAGCCGATGGGGGAATGGAAAATCAATTTATTGATAACCATGAGAAAAATGGTATAACAATGAACCCACATGATAAACATGAAAGAGGAATAAACAAATTTGATACCACTATACAAGAAAGTATCACTAAAAGATTCAAAAGATTAATATAAAATGGCTGAACAAAACGACAAATTAGATTTCTCTCAACCAAAAAATACTATGAGTGAAATCGCTGAGAGAGAAAGAGCGAGACTTTTTCCTCGTAATGACTATTCACCAGTTTCTGACAAATATTCTGCAGAACATCCTGACGCTATTGCTGATGGTGACTCTGAAGGTAGAGGAACAGGTTCATTCTTAGACGTACATAACTTTGGTGCTGGAACGAACTTAGATATCAATGAAAGAAACGATGATATTAAGGTAAATAAGTATAACTACAAAAACGAGTACAAAGTAACTGAGTAATGAAACTACAAGAAACCTTTAGAAGTGTTCTTTTGGAAGTTGCATCAATGGATGACGTTCAAAGAGCAATCAAACAAAAACAAGTGGTTACCATTTTCTATGATGGTGACGAACCTGGTGGTCGTGGTCTTAGAACCGTAGAACCAGTATGTTTGGGTTTCTCAAAAGCAGGTAACAGAGTAGTTAGAGTATGGGACATGGAAGGTGCTTCCCACACTGCCAGAACAGGGGAACAACCCCTACCAGGATGGAGATTAATGAGGTTAGATAAAATTATGACACTCAAACCTACAGGTGATAACTTTACAACTCCACGACCTGGCTATAACTTTAATGGTGATAAGAGCATGACAAGAGTCATAATCAACGCACAATTTGACAATAACAATGAATAACGATTTAATGCAAAAATTGGCCCTATCTAAAAAGATAATGGATGCCTCAGATAAAATTAAGCCAGGTCAGACACAAGGTGGTCTACCTATGACAGAGAATATTAATGCAACATATAATATTCCTCAGGATATGGTTCAACAACCAGTCCCTCAACAACCGACACAACAAATGGTACAAGCTCAACAAATGTCTCAACCACAACCAGTGACTGAAAGTAAAATTCAAAATTCTAAGTTACCTGATGAAATCAAACAATTGATGATGGAACACCCTATCCAACAACCATCTTTCGGTGGTGGTAGTGGTACAGTTCTTTCAGATGATATTATCGAAGGTGCACAGAGACTGATGGGTAATACACCTAACCAAACCGTTAACGAATCGGTAAATATACCGACAACAAACAATTCGGACTTAAAACAAATGATTCGTGATGTTGTTAGAGATACTGTTAGGGATGTAGTCAGAGAAGAACTACAAAGTGCTGGAATGATTATGGAAGGTAACACAAAAACCAACGAATCATTACAACTTAGAGTTGGTAAGCACGTATTCGAAGGTAAGGTTACAAAAATCAAGAAAGTAAAATAACCACCCCCTTTTCTTATTACTGATTTTATCTTATACTTTTAACAAAATTGAAAGTATGTCAAAGATAAAAGTATTAGTATTACCCTCCGACAGAACAGGTGTGGGTAAATTTCGTTCTGTTGAACCTCACATTTTCTTACAACAGGCAAAGCCTGAAGAATTTCACATAGATATTGATTATGAACCTAAGGTTAACGACCTGAATTATTGGAAACAATATAATATGGTTCATTTTCATAGGTCTATTGGTAGAGACCCTGTGGCTTCTGTTGAGTTAATTAAAAAACTTAACGGAATGGGTATTGTAACCGTAATGGATTTGGACGATTATTGGTTACCAACTAAGGACCACCCTGCACATAATTTGGTAGTTCGAAATGAATTACACAAAAGAATTATTGATAACTTAAGAGTTGCACAATATGTGACAACAACCACAACTATATTTGCTGAAGAGATTAAGAAGATTAACAAAAACGTTTTTATCTTACCTAACGCTATCAATCCCGATGAACCACAATTCAAAGCAGAAACACAACCGTCCGACAAATTAAGGTTTGGTTGGTTAGGTGGTTCTTCACACTTAGAAGACCTAAAACTTTTAGATGGTACTTTTGGTAAACTTAATAGTGTAAAAGATAAATACCGTCTTTATCTATGTGGTTTCGATATTCGTGGCAGTGTCACAGAAATCAACCCACAAACAGGTGAGCAAAAACAAAGAACAATCAAACCACACGAAACTGTATGGTACAGTTATGAAAAGATTTTCACTAATAACTACAAATTGGTAACTCCTGAACAAAAAGATTTCTTAGAAAAGTTCACACCAAATGAACCATACACATTAGAAGAAGACCCATTCTATACTCGTGTTTGGACGGAACCTGTAACTTCATACGCTAAGAATTACTCTAACTTTGACGTTTCATTGGCACCACTTAAAAATCACATCTTTAATAGAGTTAAATCACAATTAAAAGTTATTGAGGCAGGTTTTTACAAAAAGGCATTGATTGCATCAGATATTGGTCCTTACACCATCGACTTGAAACATTCATTACAAAATGGTAACTTTGTGGATGGAAACGCTTTGTTGGTTAAAGAAAATAGAAATCATTCTGATTGGTCTAAGTTTATGAAAAAACTTATCGATAACCCGTCATGGGCTGAAGATTTGGGTGAGAGACTATATGAAACCGTATCAAAGACTTACGACTTAAATATCGTTACTGAAACACGAGCACAAATTTATAAGGAGATTACAAAATGATAAACGCACCAAAGACAAAACTATTATTTTTTGACTTAGAAACTGTTGGTATTGAACAGGACTTCAAGACATTGAAAAAGAACAAACCCGAACTTGCAAAATTGTTCGAGTCCTACCAAGGTTGGTTATTAAAACGATACCCTGAAGAGGAAGGTAATTCCATCGAGGAAATGTTTTACAACAAAGCTGCCCTTATTCCTGAGTTTGCAAAAATTATAGTGGCGTCTTTCGCCTTTTATGCTCCCGATGGGAAAATACACAAACAAACATTCTCCTCAGATGAAGAGATTGAAGTATTGACAGAAATCAAAAATCTACTCACCAAAGTGGGTAAATTGGATTTCTTCCTTTGTGGACATAATATTAAAAACTTTGACATCCCAATGATTGGTAAACGAATGATTATCAATGGGATGAAACCACCAGCACTTATCCCACAATACGATACAAAACCGTGGGACATCAAAGCGGTGGATACAATGGAGATTTGGAAGTTCGGAAATAACTTCTCAATGGCTTCATTAGAACTTATGTGTGTTTCCATGGGTGTATCATCACCAAAAGAAGGTGAGGTTACAGGAAACATCGTACATCAAACTTATTGGGAAACTGAAGCATTAGACCCCATCGCAGCATATTGTGAAGAAGATGTTGATGTATTGGCAAAATTAATGGATAAAATTTATAATTTAGTATAATGGGAAAATTTAAGGATATGACAGAGGGTCTTAAAATGTTGAAAGACCTACAAAAGAATTTAGGTGGCATGAGTAGCATGACCGACCCACAAGAAATGTTGAGTTCATTAGGTTTGGATATGGACCAAATAAATGAACAGTTTATTCAACAAACCGCACCAAAAACAGTATTACGATACTCATACAAATCAGTAAACAAAGAACCTGAATACGCTTACCCAACAGACTCAGGATTTGATTTAAGAGCCAATGAAAAAGTTACATTGGGTCCATTGGAAAGATACTTAGTACCGACAGGTCTATTCTTAGACATCCCTGAAGGTTACGAAGTTCAGGTTAGACCTAAGAGTGGCTTAGCAATCAAAAAAGGTTTATCTGTGGTAAACACACCAGGAACTGTAGACCAAGGGTACACAGGTGAAATTAAGGTTATTCTTATTAACCTCAGCAATGAAACACACACAATAGAAGTTGGTGATAAGATTGCTCAAGCAGTTTTAACTCCTGTAATGTCGGGTAAATATGTAAACCTACAAAGAGTCCTTAATGTCGACGATAAAGACCGTGGAGATAACGGTTTTGGTTCAACAGGAAACTAATATGTTAACAATAGGATATAGTACAAAAAAGATAGACCCTGAATTTAGAGAATATATTGAGAAATCGTGTGGGTTAAAAGGTGTTGAAGTAATCCCATTTGAAAACCCTGGTACACATTCACTCACCGAAGCGTATAATATCATTCTTGAGAAATCAACGAATGATATTGTTGTGCTTTGTCACGACGACATTTATTTTGAAAAAGGTAATTGGGGTAACAAAGTATTGAAACATTTCAAAAGAAATCCTGAATACGGGATTATTGGAGTTGCGGGTTCTAAGTTCATGCCAAAATCAGGTATGTGGTGGGAAATACCTACTGAAATGTATGGTGTAGTAAATCACGAACATGAAGGAAAAAAATGGACATCAAAATATAGTGAACCAAAAGGTAATAAATTGGACCAAACCGTTTTAGTAGATGGTCTTTTTATGGTGGTAAACAAACCAAACCTAAAAACTCAATTTAATGAAGAGGTTAAAGGGTTCCATTTCTATGAAGTAGACTTCTGTTTTAGAAACTTATTAGAAGACGTAAAGATAGGTGTTTTTTATGATGTTAGAATTACGCATAAGTCTATTGGTATGACCAATGAACAATGGGAAAAAAATAGACAACAATTTGTAAAAACCTATCAGGACAAATTACCTGTTTTACTTCCAACAAACTTCATAAAAAAACCAGTTAAAAATAATGAACCTTTAGTCACAATTGCAATGCCCATTTACAACTATGCAAAAAGACTAAATCCAACACTACAGTCAGTATTTAATCAAGATTATACCAACTTTGAAATTGTCATAGTAAATGACGGTTCAGACGATGAATATTGTCTAATGAAGTTAAATTCTTTAGATGGTCATGAAGGAATTAGAATAATACACAAAGAAAATAGTGGAGTTTCATCGACAAGAAATCGTGCAGTTAAAGAAGGTAAAGGTGAATATATACTACCTTTGGATGCGGATGATATGATTTTACCTTCATATATTAAACAAGCTGTTGGTATATTAAAAACTAATCCTAATATAAGCCCAGTCTATTGTGATACGCACCACGTTGGTGAACTACAAGGAATAGAAAAAAGACCTAACTGGAGTACAGACCAACTAATGAAAGGTCCATTTATTGTTAATAGCTCATTATACCGTCGAGAGGCATATGAATATGTTGGAGGTTATGATGAAACACTACAAGGTTGGGAAGATTATGATTTTTGGATAAGGATGTCTAAGGAGGGTTACGAGGGTAAACATATACCTAAACCCCTATTTGTGTATTTTCACCACGAAAAAGACGGTTCAGTTTCTACTGAAGCAAACAAAGACCAACAAAAACTGTACGAAACCATAATGAAGAAAAATTTCATGAATACTCAGACTTATGTTTTCAATGATAGAAATATAACACCTGACAATAAAATGAACTGGGGTGATTTAGTACCCTATAAAATCATTAATGAATTGTTTGATTCTAATGTAAAAGAGAGTGACGTATTCAATGTAAAACAACCTAACGCAAATTATACAATATACTCAACAGGTAGTGTGATGTTATTCACTAAACCAAATAGTATTGTGTGGGGGACAGGATGTATAGATAAGGGTATGATTGGTCAAAACCCAAGTAAAGTTTATGCCGTTAGAGGACCCTTAACCCGAGAAGAATTATTAAAAAGAGGGATTGAATGTCCTGAAGTTTATGGTGACCCAGCCCTACTTTATCCAATGATATATAATCCAAATATAGAAAAGAAACACAAATGGGGAATTATACCTCATTACATTGAATTTGAATCTGCCAGAGACAGAGAGGTACTTAAAAACCTTGAAAACCAAGGATTTAAGATTATCGACATCTGTTCAGGAGAAAAGGAATTTATAAACGAATTACTTGAGGTTGAAAACATTTTATCGTCAAGTCTTCATGGTTTAATTATGGCAGATGCTTATGGGATTCCTAACGCAAGGGTAAACATCTCAAATAAACTTATAGGTGGAGATTTTAAGTTCAAAGATTATTGTTTATCTGTAGATAGAAAAATTGACTTAGGTTATCAACTGACTAAGGACACCAAAATAAGTGATATCGAAAATATATATTTTAATAAATCAATTAAGTTTGATAGTAATAAATTATTAAACTCTTCACCATGGAGTTTGAAAAAAATAAAACAATATGAAATATAATTTTGACTACATACTGAATAACATCAAAACATCTGAGTTTATTTCAGAACCTTTTGAACATCTTTTGATTGATGATTTCTTATCTCAAGAACACTTTAATTTATTAATTAATAATAAACAAATCCATTTTGAGGAGGTAAACAGTAATAATGATTTAAGGGATAGATTACACAAAAACAATTTTCAACCAATCCCTTTTCCTGGATGTACTACTAACGAAGACTTATATTTTGAATTATTAGAACAGGGTAGGTTAAACGAAGCAAAAACTGAAGGAGATTCTGAAGGTGTGGGAATTGCATATAATTTAACCAATACAAATGATGATTTTATAAAACATTTAATGCATTTTCTTAATAGTAATATATTCAAAAGTACGTTAGAAAATAAATTCAATATAAATCAAGAAACTAGAGTTACCACTAGAATTCAAAAATATTTAACAGGTTATGAAATATCACCTCACCCCGATATTCGTCAAAAAGCATTAACCTATCTTTTGAATATTAATAAAAATAAAGAATCTGAAAATCTTAATATCCATACATCACTACTAAAATTAAAAGAAGATTATAACTTTATTTATGATTATTGGAACAAGAATACCAAAGAAAACAGAGCTTGGGTTTCGTGGGATTGGTGTGATATCGAAAAAACAGTCACTAAAAATAATAGTATGGTTATCTTCAAACCTACTGACTATTCATTACATGCGGTAAAGTTAGATTACGACCATCTAAAACAACAAAGGACTCAAATTTATGGTAATCTTATGTTTAGTTATCCTCCAAGATATGCAACTCAAAATATTAGTAAATTTAGAGAAATGATTGAACGTGGACAACGATAATATTGCTTTTATACATATAAATAAATGCGGGGGTACAAGTATCAAATATGTAAATCCCGAAAAAAAACTTATCTATATGGCATTAAACAATGATTACTTACTTAATCTAAAAAATAACAAGTCTTGGAGAGATATTGAAAAAATAACATTTGTTAGAAATCCATATAATAGAATAATTTCATTGTTTTGTATGTCGGTTAGAGACCAATATAAATTCACATTTGATGAAATTATTAATATTATTACTGATGATAGTATAAAATATCGTGCTGAAGATGGTGGAATGATTAAGAACACTAAAGAGTATATTAAAAGACACGGTTTACCAATGACACACGAACATTACTCAGTATATGATAAAGAAACTAAAACATTAAATGTTGACCATGTTTTTAAGATTGAAGAAATAAGTGAAAAATCTAATATAATAAAGAAATTACTAGGTATTACACAAGATATTCCACACAAAAATAAAACCTCTAATTGTGTCGATTTAGATTACTTTAGTAAAGAACAAATAAGAAAAATAAATGATTATTTTCATTTAGACTTCTCAATTTTTAATTATGAAAAATTATGAATAATAAAAAAATAGTCGGAGTAATTGGTAATGGATTCGTTGGTGAATCTCAGATTTTTGCATTCTCACCAATATCCGAAATCCGTGTTTATGATGTGGACCCATTAAAATCCACACATACAAAAGAAGAAACTCATGAGTCTGACTTCATATTCGTTTGCGTACCCACACCAATGGATATGGGTGGTAATCAGGACCTATCGTATATAGAAAAGGTATTTAGAGACTCTAAAGAGGGTCCGATTTACATTATTAAATCTACGGTATTACCTGGTACCACAGAAATGTTACAAAGACAATATCCTCATCTTAACATTATATTCTCACCTGAGTTCTTAACTGAGAGAACTGCAAAGTTAGATATGTTAACTCAAGCCAGAGTTATCTTCGGAGGAGATAAAGTATTAACTGAGAGAGTTGAAGAATTGTTTTCTGAGAGATTCATGAATAGACATTTTATACATACCGACTCTAAAACTGCTGAGTTCATAAAATATATGAACAACACTTTCTTCGCCACTAAGGTATCGTTAATGAACGAATATTATAGACTTGCTCAGTTAGTAGATGTTAATTGGGACGATGCACTTTATGGTTTTGCATCGGATGGACGAGTGGGTGACTCACACTTACACGTACCAGGTCCTGATGGTAAAGTTGGTTTTGGTGGTACTTGTTTCCCCAAAGATATAAATGCCTTAATTAACATGTCCAAAGAGGTGGGTGTAAATATGAATGTTTTGGAGGCCGCTTGGAAAACTAACTTAGAAATAAGACCAGAACAAGATTGGAATAAATTAAAGGGTAGGGCAATATCAGACAAATGAAAAAAATAGGAGTTATCGGTGTTGGAAAGTTAGGATTATCTTTCGCACTATTGGCAGAAAATATGGGTTTTGAAGTATGGGGTTCTGATATATCAGAAGATTATATAAATCACCTAAAAAATAAAACCCTTAAAAGTAATGAACCTTATATTGAAGAATTCCTTAAAGGTTCCAATAACTTTCACCCAACAATACACAATGTTGATGTAATTGAAAATTGTGATATCATCTTCACTTTTGTACCTACACCATCATTACCAACGGGTGAGTATAATCACAAATATGTAGAAGAGGTTGTTGATGTTTTTGATGCAATGTATCAAACTGGTCACGATTTAGCGGGTAAGATATTTGTTGTCGGTTGTACCACAAATCCAGGTTATTGTGACACTGTAACTGAACGACTCTCAGAATATGGAATGGACGTTTGTTACAATCCTGAGTTTATTGCTCAAGGAGATATTGTAAACGGTCTAAAATATGCCGATATGGTCCTTATTGGGACCTCATCAATGGAAGAAGTGGAAAGGGTAAAAGACGTTTATAAAACATTAATGGGAGACGAAAACCCTAACTTTAATGTTATGTCCAACACCGCCGCTGAAATCACTAAAATAGCCGTTAATTGTTACCTAACCACTAAAATATCATTCGCCAATATGATTGGTGAGATTTGTCATAATACCGGTATTGGTGATGAAGTATCAACAGTATTATCAGCAATTGGTGATGACAGTAGAGTTGGTAAAAAATATCTTAATTATGGGTTTGGTTTTGGTGGTCCGTGTTTACCACGAGACAACAGAGCATTAGGTGTTCACGCCGAGAAGGTAGGTTTAGAAATTAATTTACCTTTAGAGATTGATAAGTTTAATATTGAGCACCACAAGTACTTAGTGAATCAATATGTTGCAAAATACCCTGATAGAAATACAACATTTGTTTTCGATTCTGTCACATATAAGAAGGGTGTGAATATATTAGAAGAATCACAACAATTAAACCTTCTTTTATCATTACTTGGTGAAGGATACAACTGTGTCGTAATTGAGGAATATGAAATCATTAAAACTTTAGAAGAACCCTTATCAAGAGCATATGGTGAAAGAATAAAATTTCAACCTTTAGGAACTATATCTGAAGGTGTAAAAATTATATTATGAAAAAAGTAGTAGTATTAGGTGGAGGTGGATTTATTGGTGGTCATCTATCGAAAAGGTTAAAAGATGAAGGACATGAAGTCACAATTTGTGATATCAAAGAACATGAATATTGGAATCACGATGATATCTGTGATAAATTTATAGTTGGGGACTTACGAGACCCCAATGTTGTTTCTGAAGTTATCTCAGAAGGTGTTGATGAAGTTTATCAACTTGCCGCTGATATGGGAGGTGCTGGATACATTTTTACAGGAGATAACGATGCCAACGTTATGCACAATTCGGCATTGATTAATTTGAATGTTGTTCATGAATGTACCAAGAAAAAGGTTGGTAAAGTCTTTTACTCATCATCTGCATGTATGTACCCAGAACATAATCAGTTAGACCCTGATAATCCAAACTGTGAAGAATCATCTGCATATCCCGCAAATCCCGATTCTGAATACGGTTGGGAAAAGTTATTCTCCGAGAGATTATTCTTAGCTTTCAATCGTAACTATGGTTTAGACGTAAGAATTGCTCGCTTCCATAACATCTTTGGACCTATGGGTACATGGACAGGTGGTAAAGAGAAAGCACCGGCTGCGATGTGTAGAAAAGCCGCAGAGTCACAAGATGAAATTGAAGTATGGGGTGATGGATTACAAACACGTTCATTCCTTTATGTTGATGAATGTGTAGAGGCCGTGTTAAGATTAATGGAATCTGATTTTATCGAACCCGTCAATATAGGTTCAGAGGAAATGGTAACTATCAATGAGTTGGCACAGATGTCTATTGATATATCAGGAAAAGAGATTAAAATTAAGAATATAGGTGGAGAGGAATTTATAGACAAATATGGATTCAGTTGCCCAACAGGAGTCAGAGGTAGAAACTCGGATAATAAACTTTATAAAGAAAAAGTAGGTTGGGAAGTATCTCAACCACTTAGAGTAGGTATGGAAAAGACGTATAATTGGATTAATGAACAAGTAGAAGAAAGTAAAAAAACGTATATCTATGAAAGTCCTGATAAAGGAAAGACGGTATACAGAAGAGAATTTGGTGCTGACCACAATACAAGAGAACTTGTTAAATAACTTTTAAGAAAAATTTGATGGCTACGAAAGGTAGAAAAAGTGATTTCAACCCAAAGAAATCAAGAAAAGAAATAATCAGGGAAATAGTTGGGAGGACCCCAAGAAAGAAGTTTCTTTCTGAAAGTCAAAAAGAATATTATGATATTCTAACAAACAATGAAATAACGATTTGTACGGGACCTGCGGGTGTCGGTAAATCATATGTGGCAATGAGTGCTGCAGTTCAACTGTTACTCGATGATAGTAACTCTTATGAGAAAATTATCATTGTAAGACCAGCAGTTGAAGCTGAAGAAAAACTCGGAGCATTACCAGGTAACTTAGAAGAAAAATTGGACCCATACATTTTTCCATCATATTATCTGTTAAATAAAATTATTGGGAAAGAGTCCAGAGAAAAACTGAAAGAACATGATGTGATTGAAGTATTTGCTTTGGCGTATATGAGAGGGATGAATATTGATAACTCAATATTAATTTTTGAGGAAGCTCAAAATTCAACACCCTCACAAATGAAACTATTGTTGACTAGAATCGGATTCAACTCTAAGTTCTTTATATCGGGTGACATTGAACAGACTGACCGTTATAAAGACAAGACACAATCAGGTTTATATGATGCAATGAGTAAATTCACTGATTTGGATGAGGTTGGTACTTATGACTTCAAAAATGAAGATATAATTAGAAACCCTATTATCAGTAAAATATTAAAGAAATACGAATGAAAATAGCATTTGAAGTTAATGGTGTATTGAGAAATACTTTTGGTAAGGCTGAAGAGGTTTACCAAAAGTTTTTCATTGATGACTATGTACAAGGTGATGATGAGGAAGATTTTGAGTTCAAACTTAATCTTCCAATCACATCAACGACATTGAGTAATCATTTTGTTTTCCCTGATGAGGAAAGACTAATGGAATTCTTTTACGTGGATTTCCCTATGAACATTTTTGGTCACTCACAGTCAACAGAAAACTCAACATTCCATGACTTAAATGACATATACAAAGATTTGAGAGACGACCATGAGTTGGTTATAGTATCTAATGAGATTGAAAAGTCTAAACCCGCAACACTGTTCTTCTTATCTAAGTTTGGATGTATGTTTGAAAAGATAATCTTTTATAATCAATTTACTGAGGAAGATATTCTTTCTGATTTTGATTTAATTATCTCGGCACAACCTCAGATTTTAGAAAAAGATTATAACTATAAAACCGTAAAATATAAAACCACATATAATGAAGAAGTCTCTTCTGATTTCGAAATAGAAACCTTAAAAGAATTCAAAGATTTATATGAAAAACTTAATTTGAAATGATAGAATTTTTAGGACAAATGTATTACATCGATATGGATGTACTTGAAAACTTTGTGGAGTTAAAGGACTTCAAACCATCCTCAGAAGAAGATAAAGACCACCAACATTTTTCAATCATTAAATTTGAACTTATAAAGATGATGATTGAAGTCGTATTAACTGAGAGACTTGAAGATATGGATGATAATTTAGGATTACATAATGCTAAAAGTACAAGTATTCCCTTTCGTATCGCATTTAATACATTATTAAGACATAACATTATTAAATATTTTGACTAATGGACCAAGATACAATTAAAAAAGTAGAACTTTCAATACAGAAATTGGAAGAAAAAACATCGAGAATTTACCTTATGGTGCAAGACACTAAAGGTAACGCAAAAGCCGGTATCCGTTTGGTTTACCAAATGGCATTAACCTTGAAAAATAACGGATACAACCCAATCATCCTACACGAATCAAATGATTATACTGGTGTTGGTGAATGGATGGGTGAAGAATATATGGAATTACCTCATCAATCGATTGAAGGTCAAAACCTACAAATCTCACCTGAAGACTTTGTTATCGTTCCTGAATTATACGGGCACGTAATGGAACAAATCAAAAATTTACCTTGTGGTAAAATTGTTTTGTGTCAAGCATATGACTACATGTTGGAGACCATTCAACCAGGTATGAATTGGGCTATGAACGGTTTCTTAAAAGGTATCACCACAAATGAAGCACAGAAGACGTTCATTGACGGAATTATGAAGAATACATCATTAGATGTTATCACACCATTAATTCCTGAAATCTTCACTAAGAAATCTATCCCCGCAAAACCAATAATTGCAGTTCATACTCGTGACCAAAGAGACACGATGAAAATCATTAAGTCTTTTTATTTGAAATACCCACAATTTAGATGGGTTACCTTCCGTGATATGAGAGGTTTATCACAAGAAGAGTTTGTAACTAACTTACAAGAGTCATTCGTATCTGTATGGGTTGACGACATCAGTGGTTTCGGAACATACCCACTCGAAAGTATGGCATGTGGAACACCTGTAATCGGTAAAGTTCCAAATATGAAACCTGAATGGATGTCAGACACAAATGGTGTTTGGACATACGAACTTAACAATATGGTGGATGTCATCGCTGAGTATACTCAGAATTGGTTAGAAGATAATATTTCAGACCAACTATATAACTCAGGAATTGAGACAGCATCTTCATACCAAAACAAAGAAGAATTTGATTCTCAAGTGGTTTCAACATTTGACACTTACTTGTCAGTTCGTTTAGAGAACTTTAAGACTCAGTTAGAGAGATTAACAGTAACAGAAGAAACAGAATAATTATGAAAGATATTTCAGTAATTCTCCCAGTAGAGAGTTCAAAACACAAGAATTTTAATGAGTTATTTACTAACTCAATCGTATCAATCAAAAATCAATCAGTTCAACCTAAGGAGTTGGTTTTGGTACACACCAATGAAGAATCTTTAGTTTCATACCTAAATGACTTTGACTTCAGTGGTTTGACTGTGAATATGGTTGAAAATAAAGGTAACTCAGATTTCGCATCTCAAATGAATTTAGGTGTCGAAAACGCGACATCTGAATGGGTTTCTTTCTTAGAGTTTGATGATGAATATGCATCTATTTGGTTTAAGAACGTACAAGAATACATTACTGCACATCCTGAAGTAAAAGCATTCTTATCGTTGGTTGTAGATGTTGACGATAAAGGTACGTTTGCTGGATTCACAAATGAAGCGACATTTGCGGCATCTATGAACACTGAGATTGGTTACTTAACTAATGAAGTATTGTTAGATTATCAAAACTTCCAAACTGCAGGTATGGTAGTAAGAAAAGACACATACCAAGAATTAGGTGGTTTCAAACCATCAATTAAACTAACATTCGTTTATGAATTCTTACTTCGTTTGACTTACAATTCTACAAAGATAATGACTATCCCACGTATTGGTTACAAACACCTTAATATGAGAGAAGGTTCAATCTTCTGGAGTTATAAGAATGGTGAACAGAAAGTAACTGAGGACGAAGTTAGATTTTGGTTAGAATCTGCAAAAAAAGAACATTTCTTCACTGAAGACAGAAATATAAAGTATGAACCTGAAAATGTTTAATGACTACATCAGGAAATACAAATTCTCCGGAACCTACCCCTACAAAAAAGAGGGGTAGGAAACCGAAGACTAACACTAACTATTTCGCCGAAAGGGAAGAAAATGCAGTTAGAATGTTTCTTACTGCCAGTACTTTCAATGAGAAGAATGAAATTTATAATGAATATCTAAAAGCTCCATTAGATAAGATGATTGAGTCCATTATCAGAAGATATAAGTTATATCGTAAAGGAATGGAATTTAATGATATTCATGTAGATACCCACTCATTCTTAATCACAAAAGTTGACAAGTTCAAGCCAGCGAAAGGTAAAAAAGCATACTCGTATTTTGGTACGATATGTAAAAACTATTTAATGGGTCAAATCATTAAAGACCAAAAAGACCAAAATAGAAAAATTTCATACGAAGACATATCCTCTTCTTTAGAAAATAGACCTGACTTAATCTACCATTTAGAACATGATAAGGTAGAACCAAATCAGGTTATTAAACATTTCCTAAAAGAAATGGAAGAGTTCATGGAAAAAAGTAATCTCAATAAAAATGAGGTTAAGTTAGGATACGCACTTATGGAGTTATTCGAAAACTATGAGACTATTTTTATTGGTACTGACAATAACAAATTCAATAAGAATATTATACTTCTTTCATTGAGAGAAATGACAAATATGTCAACAAAAGAAATTAGAACTTCAATGAAGAAATATAAGGTTTTATATTACGAATTAGTTAAAAAAATCAATAATCTATAAAATTTACTCCAAAGATATTTATAATTAATGGGACGCCCAAAGAAAAAAGAAATATCATTAAATAAAGATTCTGTACTGAGTCTGATGCAGGAAATCTACAATGAACTTGTGGAACAGAGAGCAACTGCCGTAAGAATCCAAAATAAGATGTTGGCAATGTTGAAAGACCCTAAAGACATGACAGTCATAGGTCCAGTAATCAAAGAACAACAAAAGATTATTAATGATACCATCGAAAAGAAATTATCTCTTTCGAAATTACAATCAACAATTTGGGAAAAGTCTAACAACACTTCAGAGGAATCTTTCAATATTACAGATATGGATGATGATGTCCTCTCAGCACTTATTGAAAAAGATTCTGATACAAGTAAAGGAAACTCTGAAGGGTATAAATTAGAATAATACAATACTCCAATGGGTTTAGATTTGAACAATGATTACGATAGTGTAAAATCCAAAATTAAGGCTTATCAAACAACTGTTGAGAGTAAAAAGGATTTTCTTACCTCCATCAAAAATAATTCTGGTGACAACTTCGAACAGGCTAAAAAATCACATTTTAGTAACTTAAACGAATGGGGTCAAACTATTGACGGTGCAAACGCCGATAGAAAAAAACAACTACAAGATACTGCTAAGACTCAATTGGACCAATTGATTGAAATCTTCATGGTTTCATCATCAGTAGCGGGTGATTCAAAAACATTAGATAAATTATTTGACATTTATAATCAAACAATCCTAAATACTCGTGATAGAATTAAGGATATGTTTATTAAAGAAATTATTAAATCAGCCGGTTGTTCAGAAGAACAACAATTCACAACGTCTCCTTTATACATCAAAGTACAATCTATTGATTTATATAAGAAGTTATATGAAGACCCAAACTCCGCAACGGGTAGTCTTCTTTACGAAAATGATGATACACCTAATGGTGGGTTTCCTTACGCAATGAATAGACAATTATATAATCGTCTACAAAACAAAGGTTTTTCCTTCTCACAAGAATATGGTTCAGATTATATCGGAGCATCTGTAAATCCGATTATGGACTTAGAATATGTGGACCAAGACGATAACGGTAATTTTGGAGACTATATTAAAGTAACACCTAAAAATAAAAATTTAAGTGTTGGTAGTATAACTCAATTCTTATACGATTATTACAGTTCTATAAATCTTATAGATATTGATGAATTAATCACAATAATAATGGATAACTTAACTAAAGCGGTTACCATGGATTTGAATGTCGATATAAACTTCGACAGAGAACAATTAAAGATTGAAAAACTTCTACAACGTATCTTAGGTCTTTGTTTTGATAATGGTAAAGAAATAGATGTTTCAGGTATTGCTAAACTTTCTGTGTTGGATAATATAGACGAATCGTTTTTTGAACTAACATCAAATGATTTGAGAACCATTGAAAATGATTTAGATAATATTCAAAAAGGAGTCACTGAGTTTACCGATTGTGATAATGTAAAATTACCAGTTAATACTGAAGCCATTATCAATCAAATCAAAAACATTAGAAACGAAGATAATGACACCAAAAAATTGGAAGCCTTCAAAGGGGCTATCGATAGTTTAGCCGACAATGAGGAATGGAAATCAATTATTCCAAATATTAATATTAATGGTTCAATAAAATTTGATTTATTGGGAATTATCCCAAAAGGTATAATGCAAGCACTACTATCACCTAAGAACGTATTAGGTATTATGGTGGTATTCAAAGCGGTTCAAAACTTCATCGTAGACCAAATTGAAACTTTGGAAGACTTCTTTAATGAGTTCAAAGATTTAGTTATCGAAGTGATGAGTAAAATTGGAGCGATATTCGTAGAGGAATTATTCAGAGAAATTGAAAAAAACCTCACAATCTTAGTTCGTCTAATCATTGAAGAAATCGCCATTGAAAGTAAGGAAAACTACTCAAAGATGATTTTCACAATTATTAATTACGCAATATTAGTCGCCGATGGGTTAAAAGATTGGAGACAATGTAAAAATGTTGTTGATGATTTACTAAAATTATTACAATTTACAGGTAATGTATTAGGTATTGGATTACCTGCGTTTAGTTTATCACTAGCGAGGTTATTACCAGGACAATCACAAACACGAGCATTTTCAAATTATATTGAAGAATTACAAAAATCAGGAATACCAACTGGTGACTTACCTGATGGCTCGCCTAACTTAATGTTACAGAGTGCGTTATCTATGATTGAAGGTCAACATAAAGAAATGGTTGAAAATGGTAAGGTTGAAGTGGCAATTGACCCATTATCAGTTATAGGTGGTGCAACCACTGGTGTTGTTAAAGCTTATGGTAAATCATATTAATATGGACGAGAATACATTAAAAAATATTATTTCAGATTATAAAAACCGTAGTAATAACGAGTTAAAAATAGCCCTATCTGAATTGTCAAAAGATTTTGAAGAAACCAAAGGTTTGATGATTAAATTATCACACCATTTAGACGGTACTGAAAAAATATACAATGACATATTAAAAGAATATAAAAACAGAGGTAATAAATAATGGCAATTCCTGGAACGGTTGATATAGGTGGAAATGGTAAATTACCATTTAATTATAGACAGATTATCTATCAGGGTAGAGTGGTGGATAATGAAGACCCTTTTATGCTTGGTAGAGTCAGAGTTTATCCTGAGGACCAAAACATTCAAGACCGATTAGGTTCCATACCTAATTTCAATGAAGGTAGTGACAAATGGAGTGAGAAAGACCCTTTTGTATTTTTACCATTATTACCGTATTTCATCTATCAGGTACCTAAAGTTGATGAATATGTTCACATTCTTTACACCAATCCTAACGATAAGACTAACAAAGGTCAGTATTATGTACAAGGTCCATTCTCATCACCCACATCGATTGTAAAAGAAAACAACGAATCTGCCAAATCGTTTTTAAGTTCAGGTATTAGAAATAAGAGATATCAACCAATTAAAAATAAAGACGGTGAAGTATCAAATCCTCAGACTTATGGTGTATATCCTGAACCTGAAGATGTTGCCATTTTAGGTAGGAATAATTCTGATATGATTCTGAAAGACGGTGAGGTTCTTATTCGTGCAGGTAAACACGGTAATTTTAATAGAACACAAATCCCCGTGGCTAAAACAAATAGGGCTTTTATTCAATTAAGTAAGTACGATACGTTAGAACAATATGCCAGTCCATCCACTAAATTCACAATTAGAAAACTGGATGAACAAACCAAAAAACTTATTGAGTTTGAAGTATTCAACCCTGAAAATCAGTTTAGCTCGTTCACAGGACAGATAATTCTTTATAACTTAGTACCTGATGATGTGTCGGGAACTACCATGGCAACATCTATAACCAATAATACTGACTTATCGGAGTTCAAAAGAATTCAATATATTGAACAATTTAATGCCCTTAGCATGCCTGAAGTGGCAATCAAAATTAATAAGTTTATTAAAAGTGTTATGAAAGGTAGAATGGAGTCCGGTATGGTCATCAATAATCAATTCCCATTTTACTATCGTGCAAACAAACAAAATAGGGACAATGGTGACCCCGTTTCTTTTGCTAACCTAACACTTTTATATAGTTTAATTAAGCCTAGTGAATTTATTAATAATTTGAGAGGTTTCGGATTAATTTATGATAAGACGGGTAAAAACAATGTTCCGACTAAAGTTGAAAAGGAACAGTTCCGTCCTAAGAGGATTCTAAACCAAGAAAATACTGTGGGTATTGTGGGTGCAAATCAATTATATCTTTTATCTCACGATGCTAATAACCCAGCCAAGGCTAAAATTAACTTAAAGGACACCATATATGGTATTGACCAATCAACGGTGGTTAATGAAATACAACCAAAAACATCCTCAGTTGTTAGAGGTGAAGAACTTATGACATTAATTGAATTGATTGTAAGATATTTGGTTACTCACGTTCATCCATATCCTGGGTTACCACCAGTACCTGTAAGTTCTGATGGAACGCGTGTTGAAGATTTATTAAAAGAGTTACTTGAAGCAAGTTCTAAGATATTAAATAAAAATATTCGTATAAACTAAGTATTTATAGTAAAAACGAATAATGTCAATTTATAAGTCATATTTCAAACGTAACGACACGTTAATCTTCAATTCTTATACCAACACAGGTAGAAACCCTGTTGTTGAATTATTCTTTGGTAGGGTTGATAACCTAAACTCACCAAAAGGATACTCTCGTTTTATCTTTGATGTCGACTTAGAAGACTTACAAAATAAATTAGCCAATGGTGAAATATCTACAGGGTGTACTGAAGGTATGACTCACACATTAAGAATGACTAATACCTCATCATTCGATGAGGAGTTATTAAATTCAACGTGGTCTAACGGTAGAAGACGTGCAACTTCATTTGACTTAGTATTATTCCGTATCCCTAAAGTATCAGGTTCTACAGGTGATGTCCAAACATGGGACGAAGGTGTAGGTCAAGACTACTACAATTACAATGATGTTATTGAAGGTAACAAAGCATTCTCAGATAGACCAGCAAGTTGGTTCCAAAGAACGACAATTAAAAATTGGTCACAAGAAGGAATTTACGACAATGAAAATGGTAACCCAATAAGTGGTCTTAACTATGATGGTTTAACAATTGTGGATACTCAACACTTTGAGTTCGGTAATGAAGATATTGCTTTTGATATGACTGATGAAATCAATGGTATATTAGACGGTACCATTACAGGTGTTTCAGGTTGGGGTGTTGCATTTGTTCCTGAAGTGGAAAACATCACAGGAATGACTGAGAACTATTCAGTTGGTTTCTTCTCACGTCACACACAAACATTCTACGAGCCTTACTTGGAAACAAATTATAACGATTTAATCCAAGATGATAGATACACATTCTATGAAGGTGTTTCTAACAAACTATATCTTTACGCTTACGTAAATGGTAATCCAATTACTTTAGACAACGACCCTGTTGTAGATATCATCGACGAGAATGATGATGTAATCTACACATTAACAGGTTGTAGTAGAACTAAGGGTGTTTATGAAATTACTGTTCCTGCAATTTCTTCAACTAATGTACCTTGTATGTATTACGATTACTGGAGAGAATTAAACTACAACGGTGAGTCAATCACATCTGTTGAAAACGAATTTGTACTTCTTAAGAACGAGGATTATTTCACGATAGGTACCAGAACTGAAGAACCATCTATCTATGGTTTTGATTTCAATGGTATCCTACAAAATGAAAAAATTCTTAATACTGACATTAGAAAAGTCAATGTAACCCTTAAAAAGGCTTACACCGCCAAAGAAGTACTTAAACATGTAGAATGTTTCTACAGAGTTTATGTTAGAGAAGGTAACATCGAGGTTCAGGTCCAAGATTGGACACAAATCAATAGAACCGCAGACGGTTACTTCTTCGTATTCGACACAACAGATAAGATACCAAATGAATATTTTATAGATATCAAGGTGAACACCGACAGGGAAGTTAATACTTATAAAAGAGAACTACAATTCCAAATCGTAAGTAAGAAATGAGAAAGATAAGAATCACAGAGGAACAACTCGAACAAATCGTTAGACGAGTTATAGACGAAAAGAAAAAGTCTAAGAAGAAAAAAAAGAAAAAGAAGAAAGACACCACCCTATGTTCACGTGGTAAAAACGCAGCAAAGGCGAAATATGAGGTTTACCCCTCAGCTTACGCTAACGGATACGCAGTCCAAGTATGTAAAGGTAAGATGCCTGGTTTGGACGGTGAAAAAAGATGTTCAGGAAAGTATTGTTCGGGTAAGTAATTTTTCTTACCTTTGTATTTTGTAAATTATTTGTGTCATGTCATATACCTATTCAACCTATCAATTAAAGAAAGGAGATAAAGTACTAATGGAAGTTAGTGCAAGTTGTGTTGAGAGAGCTCAAGATTATTTCTATGAAGAAATGCCTGAAGCATATAGTTCAGACTATATGGTCACTCCAAAACCATTAAGTGTTACTCCTTCATTAAACTAACGAACGGATTACCCATTCGTAACCCTTTAGACCCCCATAAGATAGATAAGTCATGTTGTTCTTATCATTTTGGGGGTTTCTATTTTCTGTGATGTATGGTTTGTCACAAAAAGATTTGATTTCTTCTAATACTTCTCTTGGAACGTACTGATTTTCCAAAATCATATTGGCTATTTTTGTATCAACACCTGACTTTTTAATTCTATATAAGTTCTTCTTAACCGATTCTCTTACCACTTTTGGCACTCTAAACTTATTGAACCCTTCATCGATGGTAATTTTAAGGTCACCAGTACCTTTAATCACCCTGTGATACACCATCTTAGGTATGATATAAGTTTGTCCCTCTTGCAAGACCTGAGGTAGTTCCTCGTCCATTTGTAACATCCATCCGTTGCTCTGTTCAACAAAAACCTTACGGTCACTTGTATCTCTGTGCCATACCAACTCCTCAGAGTCCACATTTTCAGTGAATACTCTCTTGAATTTATACTTACTGATATTTTCCTGTTCGTATACCATTACCAAAATCTTCCAGGTACATTCTTACCAAAATCTTTATGTGCTCTACACGCCCAATAACCTGCCTTAGTTTTGTCTTTCTTCTTCTCACATTGGTGTCTCGCAGCAAAACTCTTTCTTGCTTCAGGGTCATTCCATTTAGCAGTCATAACAGGGGAACCGTAACTTACCTTTTTGATTTTACCCGTTTTAGGATTACGGACATAAACATACCACTTCTTAGGACCACCACTCTTAGGGTCATTAAGTTTAACTTTCTTACCCTTATACTCCGCCTCCGATAAACCAAATATTTTTTTAGCCATAGGATTTAAGTCTGATGGTTTAATAAGTTTAGCAGGTATGGTTTCTGATTTAGACCTTAATGCTTTTTGTGCTCTATGGTTCCCATCTAATATCCATAGAATTTTACCATTTTCGTCCACCATAATTAAAATAGGATATTGAGATGAGACATCCACTTGAGAAATTCGTTCAATTTCCTCAGGATTATTATCCCAATTTAGGACAATATCGACCAATTTTTCAGTTGGAAAGTTAATAATTTTAATGTCTTTTGTAAGTTCTAAAATATCTTGAAGAGTAATTCTATCTTCGTCTCTTGACCAAGATGTTTCTGCCCCTTGCTCATTTACCAATGGGAAATCTAACGGTAATCTCTCACCTTCATAGATAAAGAACTTACCCAAATCACTATCCAACAACTCATTGTCCAATTCGTTCTCGTAAAGTCCTTTTTTTCTCAACTTCCTTGCTTCATTAATAACATCAAAGTATTTCGGTGAACCTGTTCTAAACACATTCTCACTCAATGGTATGTTATTATCAATATGGTATTGTAAATCTTCAGAAATAGTTTTTTTCACTTGAATAAATTCCTGTAACACATTCTGAATCAAATTAGGGTCGATAGACTCTTTTTTGTAGTTTTTTACTTTGATACGTGTCGGCTTTTGACCTTTACCTGTCTGAGTATCTTTCTTTTCCTTTTCTCTTTTTCTACGACATGCTGAGTCTTTTTCTGATTGTGACATCTTTCCTGCAACACCAGCTCCTCTACATACAGGGTATCCACCCTCATCGGCATCTTTTCTTCCACAAGGAGGGTGACCCCCACCTTTCTTCTTCTTACATATATTAACCCACGGACCCTTAGGTTGAGATGAACCTTTCTTTTTCTTCTTCTTTCCGAACCAAACCGCTAAATCCTCACTTAAAATGTATTTACTCATAACTTGACAATCGTATACTTTTGATATACATTTAATAAATATTCAGAAATAGATAAACAAAACAATATTTCCAAAAATGGCAAAAACTAAAAAAACCGAAGAAACTAAAGTCACTGAAGAAACAGTAGACCAAGTAACACAAGAAGAAACAACACAAGAAGAAGGTCCTCAACCAATTGGACAGTTGTTTAACACAATCAACTACAACAACATGGATGACCTTAATAGTTTCATCTCTAACATGACCCCTGACCAAGGATTATATATCTTGGTTCAAGCAACACGAGCAGCACAAACAAGAGGTGCTTATGGAATGGAAGAAACTGAAACATTATCAAAAGCAATTAGAACATTGACTAATCCTTCTAGTCAGCCTCAGGAAGCTACTGGCGAACCTGAAGTAAAAACGGAGGAATAATTTTTAGTTTAGTTGGGAATGGGGGGTTTTTACTCCCCATTTTTATGCTCTAAAAAATTTTGCCTAAAAATTACTGACATGGACAAAAAAGAAATGAATTCACGTATAATTGAAATTGAAATGATTATACGTAGAGCTATGGCTAAAGGTCACCATCCTTCTGACGGTGACGAATTTCAACCCCTTAGAGTAGAAAGGGATATTCTAAAAATGATAGTCTCTCAGGACTATAGACCAAAACCGTGGAAATAAAAAAGGGGACCGAATGGTCCCCTTCTTGTATCATATAAGATATTGATTATCTCAATTCTCTTAAGTCGAAAGTTCTAACACCATCAACTGTAATCTTACCGTAGAAACGGTTGTTCACCATCTTCTTAGCGTATCTAGTCATGATACCTTTGATTGGTGTGAAGTTGAATGGGTTATACATTGTAGGTGTCAACTGTAATGGTACGTATGGTGCGTAAACGTAACCTGTATCCAATAAAGAAGAACCTTTGTGACCTAACAATACAGTGTTTGGTGGGAAGTAAGGGTCACGGTAAACTTGATATCTACCTGATAACGTACCTACTCTCTCAATACCCATGTTGTATTGGTCTTGGTCTGGTGCTGCGTTTGATACGTGGAAGTATTCCAAGTCATCAAAGATTGCAGAAATTTCAGAAGAAACTACAATCCAGTTAGCACCACCTCTAAGAGTTGATTTGTGAATTTGAGCTGAGATTTGGTTAATCGCAGTAATCAACGTTTGGTTCCAGTCTTTTTGGTTGTAGTTAACTGAACCGTTAGATACTCTCTTCCATCCGTTGTAGTCCCATCTTAGTGACCATGCCGCACCTTTTCTCAAGTCTCTTAAGATTTCACGGTCGATTTCCGCTGCCACTTGCTCAGACAATAAAGCTGTCAATTCAGCTTCAGCGTCGATGTTGTGGAATGCAGAAACGTCTTGTGCAAGTTCTGGAGACCATTGTGCTCTTAATTTTCTTTCTGTTACAGAAACAGTAACTGCTTCAAGGTCGAAAGATACCTCACCGATTTTATCTTCGAATTCTAAAGTTTCGTATCTTCTCCATGATGCTGTGAATGTAGCACCTGAAGCAACTGTAGTACCTGTGTAACCGTCTAATGACGTAGAGCCGATAGCTGCTGGAGTTGATAGGTCTAACTCTAAGTAGATGATACCGTTAGCATCACAGATGTCGTCATACTTACCACCTGGACCTGAACCTGGGAATGGTGCTGCTACTTCTTCACCATACTGTACGATACCTTTACCATATTTCTGAGTTACTACTCTGAAGTTATAGTAAACATCATCAGTTGTGTCAAAGTAAGTTTCCAATGAAGCCAAGAAGTCTTCATTATCCATTTCCTGACCATCAGGACCGATTAATTTACCAGCACCTGCGTTAGAGAAACCTGACAATGCGAACAACAAGCTTCTTACATTAGCAGAAGCGCCACCCAATACGTCATCCAAAGTAGTTGCTACCAATGCACCTGCATCCCATTTAACTGGAACCAATGTGTCAGTCAATGCTGTGTAAGCACCTTTTGAGTAGTCAAACAAACCTGCTGGGTCTGAATTTGGAGTTTCTCCTTCGTAGAAACGGTCGTACAAGTTCTTACCACTACCGTAGTTTGAATCTGAAGTAGATGGACCGTTAGGTGCACCGAATGGTGCTACGTGTGTACCATCAGAGTTTCTGTTTTGGATTTTAGGTACGAAGTAGAACAATTTACCGATTGGTAAGTTCATAGCTTGTACAGATACGATATCGTTAGCCAATAATTTAGAGAATACTCTTCTAACGATAGGAAAGACTACAGTTTCGAATGAACCTGAGTCAGAAGCGTTTGCTGCTTCGTTGATTAAGTGAGACGCTTGGTTTTCGTATAATTGTGCCACGTTTTCTTTCAAGTGACCTTTCAATCCATCCAAGAAACCTAATTTGTCCCATTTGTTGATTGTGTCTTCTTTGATAACTTTCAAGTGCTTAAGACCGATGTTACCAACAAGACCTGATTCTAATAATGCTCCCATTTTTAGTAATTTTTAAGTTTTATTTTATTTTATTATTTTTGACATCAAATCCTTCATTCTCATGAATTGTGGATTCTCATATGTCTTAGATTCGATAAGATTTGCTGATGAACCTTTAGATGGAGTCTTACTTACTTTCTCAGTCATAGATTCTGAGATTGTGTTAGCTTCCTTGCTTTCGAATTCTTCTTTCAAAGTCTTATACAAACCTTTTGATTCTTTCAATGTTTCTACTGAATCGAATCTTCTGAGGATATTGATTTTCTCTTGCTTAGTGGTAGTGTTCTCTGTGAACAAACGTGTAGCGTAAGCCAAGTTAGAATTGAATACTGCAACCTCGTTCAACTTCTCTTTGAAGATGTTAAGTGCCTTACGGTACTCTTCATTCTTTTCTCTAAGTTGTTGTAACTCTTTTTCTGTACCTTCACCCAAACGAGCTTTGTTTGGTACTGAATGAGGTCTTGGTAAACCTTTAGATTTGTCAGAAGACGCTTTCTGTCCAGCAGCGTGACTTCTCACCATACCTTCAACAGCTTCACCTTCAGACTTCTCTTCACGGTCTTTAATGTCATCTTCTAAATCTTCAATATGATATTCATCATTCTTGATATCAGCTTCATTGTCAGACATTTCTTTCATTTCAGATTCAAATGCTCCGTACTTACCGTCTTCTTCCTCGTGACCATCCACATCTTTTCTGTGGTATTCGTCACCTTTGTTCATACCGTACTTACCTTCAGCCATTTCCTCTTCTTTATACTCTTCGTCCATATCGTCTTCTTCAGATACTTCGATTTCGTAAACAACTTCATCCATATCTTCTTCAGATACTTCCTCAGCCATTTCTTCCTCTTTCTCTTCTGATTCCATTTGGATTTTGTATTCAACGTCAGCTTCTTCGTCTTTGAGTACAACATCGTCACCATCTTGAGAGATGATAATTCCGTCTTCTTCACCCATAGCTTTGAAAACCTTTAAGATTTCCTCGTCAGATGCTCCTGTTAAATCAAGAGGTAAAAGAACTTCTTCTTCATCATCAACTTCCAACTCATCACCAGGTAAGTCCATCATCAACATATCTTCTACGTCTTCCATGTCCATCTCCTCGCCTTCGTCTTCCATTTCTGAATCTTCATCAGATTCCATGTCCATATCAATGTCCATTTCCTCTTCTCCGTCTTCCATGTCAAGTTCCATTTCTTGTTCAGCCATTTCTGACCCTTCTTCCATTTTTGAACTTTCTTCCATGTCGACCATTTCAATCTCCTCTTCCTCAGAGAGCGATTCTTTTACTAATTCACTGATTTCTTCCTTCATTGTAGAAGCAAGTATTCCTTTTGCATTTTCCGTTACGGCTTCTTCCAAATTTTTCATTTGAAGTAGTGCCTCTTCAACTAATGATTTTTTAGTTTCGTTCGCCATTTTTTACTTTTTGCGCAAATGTTTATTTATTCGTATACTATAAATATTACGAAAACACAAAAAATATCATTTTTGAAATATTAGGGCACAAAAAAATCGGAAGTCACCCTCCGATTCTTAAATTTTTTGGTTTGGTTTTTGTTATTCGTAAACCTCGTCGATTTTACTTTCAGCACATGCGGTGATTCTCCAATCATGTGGGAAACCCTCGAATTTCTTAGTGACTTTAGATTCAACTTCTGTTACGTTGTATCCTTTTACAAGTTTCTCTTCTCTGATTTTTTTAATCTTTCCTGAATTCTCGTCAGGTAGGTCATACTGAATTTTTGCTACGAAATATTTCTCATCCATGGTTATAAAATTTTTAATTACCTAAATAATCGGATAATCTTCTCATTAAGTCAATAGATGCACCCATTCCACCATCAATTCTTGCTTCAGGTTCAGGTCTTTTTTCCTCTTCTAAGTTTTCTTCGTACTTACCCTTATCGTCCTTATTAAGGAAAAGGTATGCACCTGGAGTAGATGGAGACGATACAAGGTCAAAACAAATAAGTTCAAAATCTTCCTGTACTTCGTTTCTTTCACCCTTCTTAGCTAATGAACCTACACCACGAGAAGATACACCCATAGTAACACCTTGTCTCATTAAGTTTGCGGCTTGGTCACCAGGACACGAAACAACACCACTATCATGGAAACCTGGTGAAGTTAATAATTTTAACTTACCCATTAATGTATTACCTTCCCACCACATATCAGTGATAAGATGTGATACACGGTCCAAATCAATCAATGATGATTCAGGGTGGTTCAACTCAGAAATGGATAAACCTTTATTGATAGCCCCTTGATATCTTTCGGCTTCTCTTCTTAATATTTTTTCAGGGTAGACACGACCGTTTCTGTTTGGTGTATCGAATTTTTGTAATACAGCATAAAACTCAAATGGTTTCGAGTGGTCCAACTGACCATACGATTCTTTGATAACTTCAGCATTACGGCTATCGTGTGGGTTTACATATCCTGCATCCCATTCAATCAATATTCCCTTCCCTGTATCTTGTGGTCCTAAAACTCTCATATGAATAAATCTTTATTATAAATACTTAGAAATGGGGATTATTCTATAATGATGTCCCACTCACTTATTTCTACACCAATATACTTTGTATATTTTTTATTCATCACTTCAGCAACTTTGTTATTGATAACATAACCTAATGGTAAATCTTCTCCTGAATAAACGTCTTTGAGGGCCCAAGTCGATGCGAAACCAGTCACGTCTTGTTCACCATCATAAGTATATAAAATCTTATCAATCATGACCCTGACAGAAATGTCATTATCTTCCATATCACCTTCTAACATTACATTTCTAAAAGTCACTACAGTAAAATCCTCATTTACCGTGAAATCAGACGGGTTAATAATATTGTTAAGGTCATCAATGGCGGTGTTAGCCTCACTGATGACCTTTCTTAATTTTTGTAGTTGTGATTCTGTAATTTTGATTTTCACGAAAAAGGTCTTTAAGATAAATATTCTTTCTTTTTCGTTTTGGTCTTAGACAACGTAAAATAATCTGAAGACATCAATTCATCTGAATAGATTGATTTACATATTTTCTTTACACGGTCCCTCAAAATAATTGATTTGAAATCCATGTGTTCTTTTACAAATAATGTAACCTCTAAATTCATGAAAGATTTTTTACCCATTTGAATACCACTCGTTCTTAAGTCTAAATCTACAATATTATGTGTTTCAAAAATTAATGGGTCAACACACTCTAATAAGTTATGTTTAATGTTGCGATTTAAGTTTCCGTTTATTCTGTTCCAATTGTCACTTTCAACAGTTGGTTCAATCCATGATTGAATTGAAATATAAATTGATTTTAAGTTTTGTGCATCTACAGTTCCATAACTACACTTAGCGTTTTCGAAAATATTTAATTTCGAACTTTTACCTTTTTTCATATATTCTTCATATATCTTCACGTTTATTTGTTGATAAAAGTATAAGAAACTTTTCCTCCTCAGTCAAAATTTGACTTAAAAAAACTATTTATTATAATAGTCAAGTATGATAGTAGTAAAAGTAGATAACAAAAAAGGTGGTATTGAGAGAGCTCTCAAGAATTATAAGTATAAGGTCATAAAGACCAAACAACTTAATAATTTAAGGGATGGAAGATACTACGAGAAAAAAACCACAAAGAGAAGAAAGCAATTACAGAAAGCCAAGTATGTGGAAAAATTAAAGGGTTCAGAAGACTGAACCCTTTTTTTATTATAGACCTGAATGTAATTGTTTGAGTTTGTATAATGAAACTAAATCGTTTTTACTTTCATTAATTTTAGAAATTGTATTATTAACTTTTTCAGTTAATTCTGTATCAGTACTTTCAGTTAAAGTAGATTTAAGTTTACCAATAACTGATTCTTTTAATTCAGTCATTTCTTTAGTAATCTCCTCTTTAGTCATTGATAATAATCCTTTCAATTCCTCTTTCTCTGATTCACTAATATTTTCATATTCTTTGTTGAAAGTATTCGATGCAATTTTCAACATTGTAGACAATGGTAGATTTACTGATTCTTTGATTACGTCTTCAATCTTTGTTTCAGAAAGTGTTCTCTGAATCTTTAATTTTGATTCCACAACTGTCTCCAATTTAGTTAAAGATTTTTCGTAAATAACGTTATCAATATCTACGTAATTATTTTCAACAGATTCATCTAAAAGTTCATTAACCCACTTAGATAATTCTTCAATTTTTTCTTTGTTATTTGTGATGATATCATTTAACTTTTCAAACGACTCATTTACATATACCGAAGCAACTTCTTTAGATAAACCTTTTTGTGAACTTAATTCATCATAAAGGTAATAGGCTTCAGCCAAATTTTTGTCACCCAAGATTCTTTTTTTGAAACCCTGAAGGTTAGACTTAAAAGATTGTTTACCGTAAGTAGAAACTAACGTTCTTTCAATCTTTGATTTTATAGCACCGAACTTATTCATAATTGTTTTATTTATAAATATTACTATTTGAGTAACTGGTTCAACTTTTCTTCCATCTCACCTAATGACTCTCTACCTTTAGATAGGTCAATAGTTTCGTCTTGACCAAATAATGTCATATCTTCTAAGATTAAATCTAAGTCTTTATTTCTAACAAATCTTTCAGGAGCTAATTCAGGTTCACCACCAGTTTCAACTTCACCAGCAGGTTCACCACCTAAGTCTCCTCCTAAGTCTCCACCGAAATCTCCACCTCCTCCGAAGTCTCCACCACCACCGAAGTCGTCTCCACCACCGAAGTCGTCTCCTCCTTCAGCATCAGCTTCACCTTCAGGTGCTGTACCTTTTTGACCATACAATTTGTCAAGATTGTCAAAGATACCAGTATTGATAATAACTTCTTGAGTTTTCTCCAATTCACCAGCAACCGCTCTTTCAATACGTTGTTGTTGTAAGTCAAGTTTGATTTCCTCATCAGAGAATCCAAGAATATGTTTCTTAGCCCATGATGATGAAACAGGTAAGATACCGTTTCCTGGGTCAGTAGTTGCATCACGATACAATTGAATCTTCTGTTGCCATTGTTCCACCTTCAACAAGTCAGCTTGTGATGATGGGTTAGTTAATGCCAATTGGAAGTTTTGTAATTCATCCTCAAAACCTAAGATATATAAGTGGATGATTGCAATCTTATTCAACTCCTGAATCATAGACCTTTGAATTCTATTGATAGTTCTCGCAAAACGGATATCCTGTAATGCTAAGTTCTTACCTTCACCAGTAACCTCTTCAAAACCTAAGAATGCTTTAGGAACACGAAGTGCCGTCAACAATTTCTTTTGGATGTATTCAATATCCGCAATCTCTGACAAGTTCTGCGCACCTGGTAAAGTATCAATAGGGTTCGGAGCGTTAGGGTCACGAACAGGAATAAAGTAATCTTGGTCTACGGCCATTTGGTTCATACGTAGGTCGACATTACCCGTTGAAGGGTCTGCGACCTGGTCACGTTTGAACTTGTTGGCAACTCGTTGTACATACGGTTCGACATCTTTATCATCCATATTACCCACAAAT
>Ga0181555_1000185_pt1 | contig 61930 bp, 57 predicted proteins | sample 011ome_15_FD_145601 | JGI IMG/M metagenome (GOLD analysis project Ga0181555, IMG submission 145601) | Coastal salt marsh microbial communities from the Groves Creek Marsh, Skidaway Island, Georgia - 011504AT metaG (spades assembly) | ecosystem: Environmental > Aquatic > Marine > Intertidal zone...
TGCCTTTGGGTCTACTTTTCCATATTGGACCTCAAAAGTTTCTGACCATGCGTTAATTACATTGATTTTTCCGTGATTGACTTGGCTTAAATCACTCAAGGCGTTGAGGTGGCATTCTAGTCCTAACTCTTTTTTATACCAAGTCAAAAACTTGATATTAGCAAAAACAACTGGGGTACAGAATTCCAGCATTCTTGGGTCCGCAAAGCTTTTGAGCACAATTTCTGGGCCAATCCCGTTAAGGTCTCCAACTGAAATTCCTATAATTATTGGATTGTTTTTTGCCATATGAGCGCTTTGGGTGTTACTTTTGCAAAGGTAAATAATTGAGGGTATGTTCACAGGTATTATAGAATCTATTGGCGAAATAATTTCGCTTAATCAAGACGGGGGGAATCTGCACATCACCCTGCGATGTGACTTTACTAATGAGCTAAAAATTGACCAGTCTCTCGCCCATGATGGGGTATGTCTTACTGTTATTGACATTCAAGGGGATCTTTATACCGTTACCGCGATTCAAGAAACCTTGGACAAAACCAACCTCAGCCATTGGCAGGTCGGTGGGCTTGTCAATTTGGAACGCGCCATGCAGCTTGGAGACCGACTCGATGGACATATTGTTCAAGGCCATGTAGACTTGGTCGGTAGCTGCTCGAAGATTGAGGAAAAAGACGGGAGTTGGAATTATCTATTTGCCTATGACAAAGACTCAGGGCACGTCACCGTGTCAAAAGGATCCATTACCATTAATGGCGTGAGTTTGACTGTGGTTGATAGTGCCCCTGGCGTTCTCGGGGTTGCCATCATTCCTTACACTTACGAGCACACAAACTTCAAAGCCCTAAATATCGGCAGTGCTGTAAATCTAGAATTTGATATAATTGGAAAGTACGTCGCGCGGATTAGTCGCGGTTACGCTGGGATTTAATCTGTCTGAAGGCCCAGTAAAATCCAAAAGCCAAACCAACCAAGAGGAGGTAGTGGAGGTTTTGATCTCTTTGTTTCTAAAGTGTTAATCAAGGGTTAACGAACTGTTTTTTCTTTTGGCCATTCACGTTGAGTCTCCTTCTGTGATTTGGATGACCTCTGAAGACGAGGGCTTGGGTTTACCTCGATTATTTAAAGCGACGATTTAATAAAATTCAATTACTTTTGGCGCGATTATTGATTTCCACCTTTCAAATTTTATTTATGGTACGCCCACTAATTTTTGTTGCCACCTTTCTATTGGCCCCTGCCTTGTTTTTTAAAGGTTTTGGTCAGAGTTCAAACACGCCCTCTAATCCCTCCCAATCCGTTTTTGATATCTCTGAAACGGAGTTACGCATCAATGCTTTGACTCTGCTCGTTGGTCCTGCCTTAGATATTTCGTATGAACGCGTTCTATCTAGCTCCAGTGGTGTCGGGGCAAGTTTGCTTTTAAATTTCGGTGGCGACAATTATGGAAGCCAAAAATTTGCGCTATCCCCCTTTTATCGCTTTTATTTCTTTGACCACAAAGACTACGGCGCGCGCGGGTTATTTGTAGAAGCGTTTTCTTCATTGGCCGTGGTTGAGCCGTATGCAGAGTGGTTAGAATTAAGCGACGGCAGTTATATGGAACAAGATCAAGGAAATGAATTTCAGTGGTCTATAGGCTTTGCTGCAGGGCGCAAATGGATCAATCAAAAAGGATTTTCTTTTGAGATCTTTCTCGGTGTTGGGCGTTATTTACTCAGCACTGCAGCCACAGACCAAGTTCATCCTAGATTAGGGGCCTCCTTTGGTAAGCGGTTTTAAATATTTTTATGCACAAAAAAACCCTTTAACATGAAAGGGTTTAAGTCTTAAAAAATGTAATCTCTAGATTAGACGTCTTTCATTACGCCTTTAACTGCCTCAGCAACTTCAGGGGTTACATCAATTTTGTGAAACTCCTTCGCGTGACGAGCTACGGCATCCATTACTTCATCGATTTCTCCAGATACCGTGAAATCGCAATCATTTCCTAAATCTCTACAACATACGCTTTTCATTTTTTTGGTTTTTGGTGGTTACTTTTCAAAGTTAGGGCTAAAATGTTAAATAAAAAGCCCCACATGGCTGTGAGGCTTTTAAATTGTGTGTATTACCTAGAATCCTAAAAAATAAAAGGTATCACAATTGTTTAATTCAAAACTCGCTGAAGTGGTTTTGGTAAATACAATATTGTCTTGAACAGCTCCTTGTGCGAAATAAGTGAACTCAAGGGCGTTATCATTTAAAATCTCAATAGTTAGTGTCGCCTCCTGAGATTGGGTAGGACAACCATCGCCTGACGCTGCAGAAACCAACTGTCTCCAAGAAAGGGTGTCTTCGTCCTCAACCTCAACCACATTCACAATACTGGCAAATGTACAGCCAAAAAAGTCTGTATCGTTGAATGTTCCTTCAGGCACATTAAAACATATGGTGTTATCTGTCGCACTGATGTGTATCAAAGCGTCTGGCGTAAACGTCATTAAGGTCTCTTGATCGCTATCAATCCAAAAAGTTCCTTGATAAATGTCTCTCAGCGTGTTCGGCTCTGATGGGCCGTCGTCTTTTTTGCTACAGGCTGTAATGATTAGCAAACTGAGTATCATTAATTTTTTCATAAAAGTTATTGATTTAATTTATGGCGCAAAGATTACATTTTTTTTGACTTTAACGGGCAGTCATTAAAATAAAAAAGCCCCACATCGCTGTGAGGCCTCTGCTTGCTTGTGGTCCCACCTGGGCTCGAACCAGGGACCACCTGATTATGAGTTTTTTTTATTTTATTGCTTAACTTAGTTAAATGAAAGCGCTATTCACTCTTTTTCTCAGCCTTCTTGGTTTTTCCTTGTCCGCTCAATCCATTGTCAACACAGAATTAATTCTAAAAGATATTGACAGCACTTCTGCCGTTAATATTAATATCGAAGGGGATTTAAAATTTGGCAATATTGAGTTAGTTGAGGTCAATAATCAACTTACTTATGGCGCACAGTTTGGAAAAAATTTGCTGCGCCTTAGTGTTGGCCATGAGTTTTTAGAGGAAACCGGAGAAAAACTCGCCAATGACTGGGTGGGTCAGGCGCGACTCAATCATTTTTTAGGTAAAAACTCGGTTTTCACCTTTATCCAGGCGCAAAATACAATCTCACTAAATCTAAAATCAAGATATCTGTTTGGCGCGGGATATAGACAAAACATTATCTCATCTGGGGAGGGCCGTCCTAATTACCTTGATTTGTCCGCAGGAATTTTTAAAGAACTCGAAGAATACACCCGTGAAGAACAAGACAATCTAAAGGTTGATAATTTGCGTTACAGCATAAGTGCGTTCTCCAATGTTGCCATAACCAAAAAGCTTTCTTTAAATACGACAATTTACTATCAACTCAACCAGTCTAATCTTGAGGATTACAGGATTTACCTCGAACCACGCTTGTATTACTCTCTGGATAAAATATCACTGTACCTCACCAATAGATGTCGGTACCATTCAACCCCTTATGTTCCGGTAAACAGAGAAGATCAGGATTATTTATTCGGTGTTGAAATTTCTCTATAATTTTTAAGCGACGATGCCCTTATTTAATGTTTTTTGAACGTTCCATTATTGTTACCCAGAACACTATAATAAATTTCCTAAGACTTCCTCTCAAATCTCCTTAAAATCCTCAAAAGGCGTTCTGTGGCCGTAAGAACGAATTTCAATACTACTGAAGCCATGCTCCAATAAATAGTTTTGTGTTTGCTTATATGGGATGACCTCCTCCTTTACGTACCTAAAAGCCACGTGAAACCGATTAATTGCTTTGTGATATCTCAAAAGCTTTAATACTCTGAAAAGTCTCAACAATCTGAAAACTCTAATAAACCTTAAATCAAAAAACCAATTAAAGTAAAAAGGTGCTATTGCCAATAAATCAATGATTCCATAAAAACTTAATGCATACTTTAATCTGTCTTTTGCCGAAAATATTCTCAAAACATATTCAATTGAGAATATAACAACGGTGACGCGCTCAACAACATCAAGAACCTCATAAATTTGACTGTCTAAATCGGGTAATGTACTGATCGAAAATGATACAATGGAAAGCAGGATTAGCCCTTGAAGGACATAATCAAATGTTGCTCCCTTTTTGTCCGTACTATCTTCTAGAACGGAGTTTAAGTATGATCTAAAATCTGACACTTTCATGAGTTATAAGCTTAGGGCGGTCCGCTAAAAAACCTTAACTTACATTACAATATAGCTAATTTCCTGAAACAACCCACAAATGGACTATACTTCAGATAAAATTGATAAAATCATTGATGCATTGCCCAAAGAAGTTTATGAATCTCTAGACATGATGTGTTACGGCTATATTTTGAGCAAAGCATTTGCGTTTATTGATGCTCTTCCTAAAGAATATGCGGCTTCTGACGCATATGGGGAGCCCAATGAAAGTCTCACAAAAAAAGACTTAGACCTTTTAAAAAATGACTGTGTTCAAATTACTGAAGGCAAAGGCCTAACAATCGACAACCCAATTGACATTGAAGCTGTTTCAGAATCATACAACTTAATAAGATTGTTTCATTTTCAATTAGAGCATCGCAAGTCAAATTACGGTGTAAATGGTGTTGTTGATGCAATGACAATTAAGCATATATCCTTGGGTAAAACGAACAATTCTGACACATTAGGTATTACTCTTTTCTTTAGAAAAAACCGATAATTCATGGGGCAAAAAAAAGAAGGAGGCTGATGTGTTTTTAGCCTCTTGTGTAAAAAAGCGATATCCAGAGTTCTATGCCTCCATATCCCAAATATGTGAGCCACTTGGGGTCGTCATTCAGCTTTTTGAGTCTGACAATCCTTGGATTAGAGATTATTTTCCCGTACAGATGGGGTTTAATTACCTGAGATTCTGCTATCGTCCATTTTATCACAGAATTAAACGTTACAGAGAACCTCTTCCCCCTCTTCAATCCAATAGTCTTTTTAAATGGCCTCTAACAAAAAGTGATCTGCCCATAGATGGTGGAGCGGTCATCTATGATCCGTTTAAAAAAATATTCTTTATCAGTTCAACTTTCTATAACCCTGAACTTTCTAAAATATTACAGGCATTTCATATAAAATGTGTTCAAATAACCCCAGACCCCATGGATTTTACAAGGCATTTAGATGGTTTATATAGAATAATAAATAATTGTGTTCTTTACTCGAATTATTAGGACCAACTAAAGCCCAAATGGCGTTTGGTGAATAAAACAATTTTTCAAAATTTAGGATATCATTTTTGTCCAGTTCCAGATATTGCCCTTGATGATAACTCAGATTATTTCAAGGGCACTTATCTGAACTTTTTAATTGTCAATGAATTCGTTCTATTGCCCCGTAGTAAACCTCTTTGGGCTAGGCCATCTGACGTATATGCTCTTGAAGTTAAAGTAGAAGTATTTTTTTTAAAGCATTTCGGTCTAATCCCAAAATGGGTCGATTCTGACACCCCAATGGATGACGGCGGCGCAATACATTGCTTAACCTGGGAGTCTTGAAAATTTAATTTATTTCAAGTTTGCCTGGGTCGAAAACTATCGTTTAATCCTCCTTAATTAATCTGCCGTTTTCCTTCGCCCAACGCATCAAGTAGGGCGCTTTTATTTTCATCAACCTGTAATTGGTAGACGGACTTCACCGCCAAAGACAAGTATTCGTCTATTGTGGCTTCTCTCAGAATAACTTTTTCGTCATAAATAGAAGGCACCTTGGACTCTTTTTTGCCCTCATGGTCCACCCCGACGAGAGTACTCTTTGAGACTGAAGCACCATTTTTATCTAAAGTTACAAGCGCTGTGTTGCCTCAAGGCAAAATATACCTGCCCTCAGCAAGACCCGCTAGCTTACATTGACTATTCTGTTCGTCAAAAACCTCAACGGTAGACCAGCCATAAATCTTTTTGCGGTCCACCTTTTTGAGTTCGGCCAATATACTTTGAACATTCATTGAAAACTCGGCTTTTCTTGCCATTATTTTATTGTTTTTTCTAGTAAGTGTTCAAAGATTATCACCATTGCCATGGTATCTAGTTCGCAATATTTTAGCAAAGATTCCTTGATCATTTGCCGTAATTCTGGTTCTACATCACTGAATTGCAGATAGGCGTAGGCCGTCATTGCTGCGCCTCCATCATTAATTGTATTAAAAGTAAGGTTTTGGCCACTAACTTTTCCCACGTAATCGTCATCTACGTTTGAAAAAATAGGAGGGAGCGTTTTATAGGGGTCTGTCCCGTTTTCTTGTATCCAACAATGGTCTTTAAAATTGAGCGACGGGATGATCTCCGAACCGTATATGGGTTGTGCGTATTTCTGCCTTAGACGCAATGAGTCTTGCAATACTGAAGGCAAAATATATTTAATGCTGTTGCTCCCCTTTGAGAATGGAGAATAGTAAAGAGACACTATAAGCTTGTATAGGTCAACCATGTTGTTTTTAGATGGCCGCCATTGTCCATTGTTTGCAGCAGTGGGTTGAGCGATTTCCTGGATAAATTCAATTAGTTCATTTTTATCAGGCACATCTATGGAAGATTCAAAAACAAGCTGGGTGTATATTTTATTGAGTATGGTGTTTTCATGATTGTGATACCTAAATATGGTCCCCTTAAGATCATTTGAAAATTCATTTTTCAAAGACCTTAAAAAATCATAATTCGGAAATTCAGGATTAACATTTATATATTCTCCTTGGTGCTTAATTTTTTCGTCCTCCATTTTGTGATAGGAATACTGAAAGGCTACCGCCTCATAAGGCACTCTGTTTTTGTGAAAGGGAATAGCAACGGCACTCGTCTCAAAATCGATAAAGTGATATGGCTTTTCGAGGCCTAAAATTTCATCTAATAAATATTCGTGGTAATAAGGAGAATTGTCTCTCTCTTTATGTTTTTTAATCTGAATATATTGTCTAAAAGCCGTACTCATTCCACTGCGACTGTCCTGGTCTTGGCTTAGATATTTATTTTCATCGACTTGATCGATTAAAAAATTGCCTAGGTCCGCTTCTTTTTTCGTGCCCCGCCATATTTGCTCCACAAACGCTGACTGCTCAGGTATGTTTATTCCCGCGTTTTTAAAACACTCATGAAACCCACTTTTTGGCCCATCTATGGTATCATTGCGATATTGACATGCAAAACAATTGTGATCAATACTTCTCCATTTTCTCTTTTTATGAGCATATATTTCAGAGAGTTCCATGATCTCAGCCTCAAAGTTATTATTGTTGATTCTGGATTGTTCAATAAAATCACACTCCTGGTCCACTCTTATTGTTTTGAGCGGAATCTGCCCTAGATCTTCTCTATGCAAGTCTTTTTCAACAACAATGGTAGTTCTGCCGAGCGGCTTACTTATTTTAAAGAACTGATTCAGTCCATCGATAGTTGTCGTCGCGGTTTTATCGGCCAATACCAAAAATGTTTGAATTTTCTTATCGGGAAAAAGCTTTCGTACTATGTATCTCTGAAAGGCAATATCATAGAGATAATACTTCCAATTATTGTCAATATACCTTTGTCCTTTTTTGGGCCCTCTTAAGCGGGTTTTTACAAAGTTTCTGTCTGCCATATCATCAACCGACTCATGGCCCCAGGATTTCGACTTAACTTCATAAATTTTTATGGTGTCTCCCTCCTTTAGCAAAAGGTCCACTCTAATGAATAGGTTTTTGTATAAAAACGCCGCCTCAGCAATCGCTGCTCGGTCATTATTTAACTTATCCGCAGTTTGTGCCAATGCCAAGTCATAATCTAAGGTTTCAATCGTTATTTCCTCAAGGTAAGGTTCGTCAGAAATTAAAAACTTAGCGAGCTCTCCCACTTGATAACCTCCTTCAGCCAAAGACTCGAGGAAGCTATCCTCGCTTTGTCTATTTGCATAGTGAGGATCTTTTGTGTAATAGAGTTTCGTTGGACACTCAAGTCCTTCTTTAAGCCTTGATTTAGTTAAATATCTTCTTGACATTTTATGTGTTTGGATGATCCAAGTTGACTTAAATATAAGGGAATTTCTGTTTGTTTTAATCAAATAATCCCGCTATTGAGGAAGTCAGCAGTTCTTTTTGGAAAGAATGATCATATTAACCTAACAAAAAACAGCCTAAATGGAACCAGAACCGTATCAACTTTTTTTTGACCAATCATTTAATATAGGTGGGTATTATACTGGCGCCGAAATTCGAGAAACTATCGATCAAGGGCGGACACAAAACATAGCCTTTCCTTATGAAAACCCTATGGCCTATACCTATAATCGATGGAATAAAGGCATGAATGACATTGCGTCCCATTTTGTGTTTTTATGGAATGGCAAATATGAATACATTGGTCGTGACCAGCCTTATTCAGGATCCATTTACCACGTACCCGGCAAAGAAGAGGATCGATATGTCATCGGGCATTTCGTTGAGGGAGCATTTGCTTTGTTTGACGGGTTTAACTCTTTTAAAGACTGGGTGTCTTCAGATTTTAATGGGCATCTAGCCGCTGATGCCGGGAAAAAAATAGAGGTGTTGTTTGATGTTGATATTCAAAAAATTATTCCATTTTTTTGGGCTAATACTCATGATGAGTATTCTCGTGAAAATCATTTAAATATTTTTCAAGAAAAGCTTAATGATTCAGAAATAAAAGAAATTGAAAGCCTAAAAAAGCAGCTTTACTCTGAATGGGGGAAAAATTTAAATCTTATTGTTCTACAAAAACAGTATTTTTAAAAGACGGTGGATATATTGACCACGAAGTCACTTATGTCTGGGATAATGGCATTAATCAGTATGTAGAAAAAAATTAATCTGATAAGGAATAATTTTTTAAATGGGTTGTAATTTAAAAAACCTAATAGAAACAAGGTTCGGGAATTACACAAACATGGAATTGGTGAGGCTGTCCTGCAAGAAGTGAAAAAAACAAAAATAGAGAGTTTGATTTATTTGGCAGTAATAATAAAAAAGCAAGAATTACTAAGTTTTCCTTTACTATCGTGGAATTGAAAAAACCTGATGAACACACGACTGATTTTTGATTCTTGTCAAAAAGAATATTAGCTATCTGAACTCCTTTTGAACAAAAAAACCCCCACATCGCTGTGGGGCCTTTTTTTACTTGTGGAGCCAAAGGGAGTTAAGTCGAACTACTTTGGGGTGGATATGGAATTATTTCAATTCTAGTTTTTTTTAATCTATGAACAACCCCATTGTCTAGTGAGGATGATTCTAAATCCGTTTCAAACACTCCTGCAAATCTATAAAGTCTAAACCCAAGATTATCTATACTTCTTGGAAATGTTATTCTTTTTACCAAATTAGAAGTAACAGCCTTGAACCATGTATCATATTTTTCTGGATCCTTACAGATTTCTGTTATAACTGTTCCATCTTTACTAATTCGATTATCCCAATCTTCATTTTCATAAAATTTAGGAAACCATAAATAGTGATTTGGATAAATTTTACTTTTAAACCAGGCCTGCTGTACAGCCTTATAATTTTGACCTAAACAATTACAAGCATCAACTATTTTTCTAAAAGCTGGGTTTTCTTGGATATCTAGATATCCTCTCTCACGAAAATAATTTGGATTAAATTCTTTATCTAAGTCCCATGACTCCCATTGCTTATTATTTTCTAAAAGTTCAATCTTTTGCTTTATTTGTTCAATCAAGATTGTAATTTGGTAGTTGATATAATCTAAATCTTCAGTTATTTTAATTCGACTTACATGATGATTTGTTGCTTGTATTATATCTGTTTCTCTACGAATATCCGAAACGATTTGCTTATTATGATGTGGCTCGTCGATTTCAACATGAAAATTTATTTGAGGGAAGTACATATCCGTTAACGCATGACCTTCGGGACGATTTACATATTGTTGAGTTATGAATTTAACATCGGTTCTATTTAACAAATGATAAATTCGCGTAACAACATAATTTTCATAATTTTTTTTATTGGTTTTTGCTATCTGACGTATGATATACTCTCGTTTTGTCATTAATTCAAATAAAGAAAATAAAAGCTTAAAATAAATTCCTAAAGATAGAGGAGTATAAGATTATAAAAAATAAAATCACAAGAATTAAAAAGAGATATTTTTGTCGAAACCTTTTCTTCTTTAATTTTCCTAATTCTTTGCTAAAAAAAATATAATCATCGTGAGATAATAGTTTTAACCTATTCAAGGCTATTTCATACTTCTTTAGCGTTGTGTCTGAAATATTATTTTTTAATTTTGAATTCGTATTGTTGTCCCATTGAAGAAATTGAATGACTCCCGTTAAATACTCTAATACATCAATGATATCTTGCTTTTCATCCGGAATGTTTAAATTCAGTATATCAATTACTAGTTTGTCTAAGTGATCTTTTTGTACATTCTTAGTAAAAACTTCATCTAATTCTCTTTTATTTTCTATGTAATGGTTGTCTGAATGTTGTGATTTTGAAAACTGATTTTGATTTTGGTTTTGTTCAATGGAGTCTAGCCTTCTGTTAAATCTATAAGGAGTTGACCAGCCTTCCTTGAAGATTTTATTGCTAATCCATTTACCTGAATTCTTACCTGTTTCCCTAAGGAACGATTTCCAAAAGCTCACGTTTTTTTTAAATATTAGCTAATATAAGACACTTTTTCATACATTTATGTCCACTACAAATGAAAACTTAAAATGAGAGACAAAGCTAAAAACAACTTAAAGACCATTTCAGTTGAACAAATCAAAGAATTTATAAAATCATCAAATCCGACGTATTATAACAAGATGATCATTTCTGACGATGCTGAAGTCAAAAGAACAAATTTCATTTATGTAAATTACTCTGCAAATTATTTGAATCGCTTATCAAAAAAAATCACCTTTCCAATTTACGGAAACATTGCAGATAACTTCAAGAGTTTTGAAAATCCCTCTAAAGAAACAAATTCAAAGTATCTTTTTGATTCTGAATTAATTTTAGATAGTTTAAGTTCTAATTATAATATAGAAGCAGTTGAGGATCAGCTTGCGTCTCCAGATGATTTTGATTATGTAGTCAAAGTAGAAAATGATCAAGTTGTATCCAACCAACCACTTTATTACATCTCTGATCGCACATCTTCATGGGATTGTGATACATGTGATACTGAAAAATATATTCAGTGTGATGATTTTGATTGCGAGGGAAGGCACACTTGGAAATGCACAAATTGTGCTGCAAAAGGACAAGTTATATGCGATGGATGTGGTGGAGATAAAAAGCTAGATTGCAGAAAATGTAATGGGAGTAAAAAATTGAGATGTAGTAATTGTGGAGGAGACGGAAAAGTAGTTGATAAAATGGACACTTTTAGTGCTGTTACTAGTTCAAGCCGATCTTCAAGAATTGTGAAAAAGAAGTGTGGAGATTGTTCGGGTAAAGGGGAAATTAGATGTAAAAAATGTTCAAATGGAAAAGTGCCTTGTGATACTTGCTCAGCTCAAGGGAAAGTGACATGTCCAGAGTGTAATGGTCACAAAGATATTGTTTGCGGTAAATGTTATGGAGATAAAAATAGATACGGTCTAATAGATTGCACAGAATGTAAAGCAATGGGTAGGCTTGCACAAATATCATACGTAGAAACAATAATTTCGCAAAAAAGCGTTAACCAACTTTTTAATAACAATAACGAACTTTTAAATGTAACCGATGACACTGTTTTAAAATTTGCTGATAAAAGTGCACAACAAGAAGTTGTATTAAAGAATTTCAACGAAGTTTTCCACAAAGATTATGATGAAATAGTTGATGATATATTAAGACAAATTCAAAATGAATTTGACTTCAACTTTGAAGGATACAATAACAAAGTTGTGAGAGAAGAATTATTTTTTCAAGTAATCCCGTGCGTTCAAGTCCAGTATAAGCACATGCTAACAAATACCGATCAAGAGGTTACTATTTTAGATTTTTTTAATAGTCCAGAATTGATAATTAATGGAGATGTCGAAAACCAAAAATCAAATTTAAAAGACACAGGAAAAAAACTTGGCAATTTTTTTGGAAAAATATTTAAGTCTAAAGGATTTAAACAAAAGGAAGATACCAAAAAAGAGCTTAAGCTCATGATTAGATTAGCAAAAGCAGACGGTAAGATTGAAGATTCAGAAAAGTTGTTTCTCTCCAGTAGAATAACTTCATTGGATATATTTACACATGTCGAAAAAACAGAATTATTTAATATGATGGATGATTCATTACTTCCTGAACTAGAGCCAGTTGATGTTAAATTTTCTGATAGCAATAAATTTTCTGAAGTATTCCAAACCTTACAGACAATGGCTGCCGAAGATGGAGATATAGCAAGTTCTGAGCAAGAATTATTAGATAAAATTAAATCATTAAACAACTAAAAATTTTGAAAAAATCACTCTTCTACTTATACTAAATTATATGATTAATTGTTTTATATATACTATTGTACAACGAGTTTGTGCATAGTCAACTGTCTCAGGACTGCCAGTAAATAACAATTTTGATTAACTTTGAGTAGAAAGTGTAAGGCACAAAAAAAGGCTTACATCACTGTAAACCTTTTATTTCACTTGTGGTCCCACCTGGGCTCGAACCAGGGACCACCTGATTATGAGTCAGGTGCTCTAACCAACTGAGCTATAGGACCAAAATTAGGCTGCAAATATAAGCAGTAATTCTTCAGTGCAAAATAATCAATCGTGGTTTATTTCCTGGCACAGTTCTACCAAAACCCCACCTGCAGATTTGGGATGCATAAACACCACCCATTTGTTGTCTGCGCCACGCTTGGGCTCCTCGCTGACAAATACAAATCCCGCCGCTTTCAGGCGCTGGACCTCCGCCTTTATGTCCGCCACCGCAAAGGCAATGTGATGAATCCCCTGCCCTTTTTTATCGATAAACTTAGCGATAGTGCCCTCGGGATTGGTCGAGGCGAGTAATTCTATTTTTTGATCGCCCTTTTTAAAAAAGGCTGTTGTAACCTGTTCAGAATCCACCACCTCGGTTTTATAACAGGGCGTGTCGAGTAAGGCTGTATATAATTCAATGCTTTGCTCTAAATCAGAAACCGCAATCCCGATATGCTCTATGGTGTTCATAAAATACCTTTAGCTCAAAAATAATAAAAACCCGCGCCAAAGCAGTATTTATCCTATTTTTGTACCATGGAAGAAAGTCAACGGCAAAGAAAAATTAGCAGTGTCTTGCGCAAAGACCTCGCGCAAGTGCTGAATCGTCTGCTTAAAGATGGCGGGGTAAATAACCTTATTGTTTCAGTGACTAAGGTCAGTGTGACTTTTGATTTAAGCGTGGCCAAAGTCTATGTCAGCGTGTTCCCTGCAGACAAAGGGGCCCAGGTTGTTTCAGAGTTGACCGCTTTAAAGCCGAGCATCAAACATCAAATCGCCCTTTTGACCAAAAACCAATTGCGCAAGATGCCAGACTTGAATTTTTATAATGATGATTCCCTTGAGTATATCGGCCAAATCGAACAAGCCGTAAAAGGAGGTCAAAACCCTATTGCTGATCCAACTTTACTCGAGCGCAGAAAAAAGAGCTAATGGGTCGCCTCCCCTATTTTATTGCGAAGCGTTATTTGCTGGCCAAACACAGCAGACACGCTGTTGGTTTACTCTCAAAAATTGCCATTGGCGCTGTTGCTGTAGCCACCTTTTCTTTATTTCTGGTCCTTTCTGGATTTACAGGCCTCAAAGACTACGCTCTGGCTTTTACCAATATTTTTGACAGTGATTTGATTGTTACTCCTGTGTCAGGCAAATCATTTATTTACGATAATACGCGGCAAAACGCATTACGAGGACTCAATGAAATTCAAGCAGTAGGTCGTGTGGTCGAAGACAAAGTGTTTTTGCGCTACAAAAACCAGGCCCGCGTCGCTACGCTCCGCGGCATCGACAGCACCTACACCGCTGTGACCCCTGTAGACACCTTAGTCTATACCGGAAACTGGTTCAGTCCCGTACGTCCAGAAGTCGTGCCCGGCTATTCGGTCGCTGCCGATCTGGCCTTGGCGGCTCGAGATTTCAGTAATCTGATTCAGATTTCAGCCCCCATCCCTGGAAGTAACATTATGGCCGCCACAAGTCCAGACCAGGTTTTTCGATCCGAACAAGTCGTGGCCTCTGGAATTTACGAAGTCAATGACCAAGTAAACGATCGTTTTGTTTTCAGTTCCATTGAAACAGCGCGTTATCTCTTTGGTTGGGAGCAAAATCAAGTGTCATCGCTGGTCATAAAAACGGCGAGTAATGACCTCGAAGCCCTCAAAGATCAGATTTCAAATGTTTTTGATGGCGCGGTGACGGTTAAATCCCGCGTTGAACAAAATGCAGCACTTTACCGCATGCTCAACTCCGAGAATTTATTTACGTACCTATTCATCAGCCTTATTGCCGCCATTGCCGTATTTAATTTGACGGGGACCTTGATCATGCTAGTGCTCGAAAAGAAAAACAATCTGCGCACCCTATTTACTTTAGGACAGCCTCTTGCGGAGATCAAGCGTACGTTTTTTGCGAGCGGACTCATGATGTGTGGTGTTGGCCTCGCTTTGGGTCTTATTCTGGGGGTTTTAGTGGTTTTGGGCCAGTCCACCTTTGGCTGGGTCTTAATTACTGAAACCTTGCCCTACCCCGTTACTTTGACATGGGGAAACTTTTTGCTCGTCGCGGCAACGATTTTAGGCTTGGGAATGTTGGCGTCCTTATTAGGTGCGCAAAGGGTCACGCGCCGCCTTTTGGATTAATGTGTAAATACCATTGAGCCAAACTCCTGCTCAATTTCATCGAGCGTCGCAAAAACATCAACCGAGGCATCACTGGTAACAAGCCTAGTGCGGTAAGGTTTAAAATCAGGAGTCCCTTTAAAATAATTTGTGTAGTGGCGGCGCGTTTCAAACACACCGAGTTGCTCCCCTTTCCACTCTATGGACATCTCTAAATGGCGCCGTGCAGCAGCCACGCGCTCGCTCAATGTGGGTGGTGCAGCATGAGTCCCGGTCTCAAAATAATGTTTGACCTGCTTGAAAAACCACGGATTCCCGATGCTCGCGCGCCCAATCATCGCACCATCGAGGCCGTATTGGTCACGCATTTCTACTGCGCGCTCAGGGGAATCTACATCGCCATTACCAAAGACAGGAATATGCATGCGGGCGTTGTTTTTGACCTCAGCAATCGGGGCCCAATTAGCCTCGCCTTTATACATCTGGGCGCGGGTACGCCCATGGATGGCAATTGCTTGACAGCCCACATCTTGAAGGCGTTCAGCCACCTCAAGAATCTTGATGGAATCATGGTCCCATCCCAGGCGGGTTTTAACGGTAATCGGGAGTTTGGTGTGCTTAACCATCGCTTCTGTCAGAGACACCATTAGGTCAATATCGCGCAGTATTCCTGCGCCCGCCCCCTTTGAAACGACTTTTTTAACAGGGCAGCCAAAGTTGATGTCAATAAAATCAGGCCCGCTGGCCTCGACAATTTCCACACTGCGGAGCATAGAGTCCATCACCGCTCCGAAAATTTGAATCCCCACGGGGCGTTCTTTTTCGTAAATATCGAGTTTCATCACGCTCTTCGCGGCATCACGAATCAGGCCTTCGCTGGAAATAAATTCAGTGTACACCACATCAGCGCCTTGTTCCTTGCACAATGCGCGAAACGGCGGATCACTCACATCCTCCATAGGAGCGAGTAAAAGGGGAAATGCCCCGAGCTCTATATCACCAATTTTAGCCATGGCGCAAAATTACAGAATAATTGCTTAATTGAGTCGATTGCGCTCTTGATGGTCGTTCAGTGATTTTTGATGTTGTTTAGGGTTGTCTCCAAAGCCATAACGCAGGGCTATCCAGAACATTCTTGACTCTGGGTGAGGCATATAGTTATTGTCTTGGTTCAAATATACAGAACGCACTGCGACGTTTTTGGTGTTAAAAAGGTCGTCCACCCCGATACTCAAGGTCGCCGTCTTTGGAATCAATGCCTTTTGATAGGACACATTGGACTCAAACATATTGCCATAATCTAAGGACCCAGACACCAGATCAGAAATATAGGTGTTGATCCACTCCAAGCTTCCTTTTCCTGGGCCTAAGGACCACTGATTATAGGCTTGCAAAAACAAGCCCTTGGTGTTGTTGGTCTCTGCCCCACCGCCACTTTCTTCAGCAATAAAAGTGTTTGAAATAAAGTAGGCTGACGCAATGAGGTTGGTAAACCAATTTCTATTCAGGTCTTTGGTATAAGACACATCAAAACTGTATTGGTAATACTCTAGAATATTAACATCGGTCTGCCGATAAATTTGGTTTTCATTGTCCTGAAAAGAAATAATTTCCAAGGCGTTGTCGATTTGCTGATAATAAGCCTCAAAATACCAAGCCTGTCCTAGGGTGTAAAACAGATTTATTTTTTCTTCAATTTGGCGTCGAGACCCTCCAAAAAATCTTTGAGTTCGCTACCTTCTAAATACAGCTTTTTATTGTTGAGGTAAATTATGGTCGGTCTGTTTTTAATGGTCAGTTGTCCGTTGAGCACAACCATCCCTGGGGTTTTGGTAATAACATTATAACTGTCCGTCGTTGACAAGCTCGACTCTGCTACGCGGAATACAAGCCGCCCCGGTTCGAGAGTAATTTGTGGGGGCTTAGTGGTTATGGTAACTTCTTCGAGTTGTTCTTGAGATGGGGTAAGTTCTATTTGGCCTAAGTCTAGAGAGAGGGGCCTAGGGTCACAACACGCTGATAAGGGGTAAATCCCAAAATTTGTGCGCTCAAACCATAGCGGCCTTCAGGCAAGTCTTCTATGGAAAAACTTCCGTCATCTCCACTGATGGTTGCGGCCACTATTTGTCCTGTAAATGTGCTGGAGGTCGCTTGGTTAATGGTTTCTGGCTCTTGGGTAAGGACAATGGTCACAAAGGACAAAGGGCTATTTGCCTCAGAAACCTGACCCTTTAAGTGATAGGTCTGACCCAACAGTATTGTTGAAGTCAGACTTAGAAAAAGGATAAAATATTTGGTCATAAGTCGCCGTAGTCAAATTAAAATAACAAAAAATAAATCACATGCCCCACCACGGCATGCCGCTAAAGATGTTTTTAGTCTATATTTGCAGCGCATTTGCGCCACACGCTATCTGGCGCGTTTGCTTTCGCTATGAAGCAGATCAGAAATTTTTGCATTATCGCTCATATTGACCATGGTAAAAGCACCTTGGCGGATCGTCTATTGGAGTTCACGGGCTCGGTTACTGATCGAGAAAAACAAAATCAGCTGCTCGACAATATGGATTTAGAGCGTGAACGTGGAATTACCATAAAGAGTCACGCGATTCAAATGAATTATACGCACCAGGGTCAAGAGTATGTTTTAAATTTGATTGACACCCCAGGACACGTAGATTTCTCCTATGAAGTTTCGCGTTCTATTGCTGCTTGCGAAGGGGCACTATTGGTGGTGGATGCGGCCCAAAGCATACAGGCACAAACGATCTCAAATTTATATCTAGCCCTAGAAAACGACTTAGAAATCATCCCTGTTTTAAACAAAATTGATTTGCCCTCTGCAAACCCAGAGGAAGTAACAGACGATATTGTTGATTTGCTTGGTTGTGCCCCAGAAGACATTATTCCCGCCAGTGCCAAAACTGGTTTAGGCATTCAGGATATTCTAACCGCTATTATTGAGCGTGTTCCTGCACCTAAAGGCAACCCTGATGAGTCGCTTCAGGCCTTGATTTTTGATTCAGTATACAATCCTTTTCGCGGGATTGAAACTTATTTCCGCGTATTAAACGGCTCAATCACCAAAGGCCAACAAATTAAGTTTATGGCCACCGGCAAGACTTATTTTGCCGATGAAATCGGCACCTTAAAATTGCGCCAAGAACCCAAGCGGGTTATTAAAGCTGGAGATGTGGGTTACTTAATTACTGGGATAAAAGAGGCAAGAGAGGTAAAAGTAGGGGATACCATTACGGATGCCAAACAGCCTACCACCAATATGATTGCTGGGTTTGAGGATGTAAAGCCCATGGTTTTTGCGGGTATTTATCCTGTAGACACCGAAGACTATGAAGAATTGCGCGGTTCCATGGAAAAATTACAACTCAACGATGCGAGTTTAGTTTTCCAACCCGAGAGTTCTGCTGCCCTAGGATTTGGGTTCCGTTGTGGGTTTTTGGGGATGCTCCACCTAGAAATTATTCAAGAGCGTCTTGAGCGTGAGTTTGACATGACTGTGATTACGACCGTTCCGAACGTTTCTTATCAAGCATTTACCAATAGAGCCCCTGAGGAGCCTATTTTGGTAAACAATCCAAGTGATTTACCTGACCCTTCTACACTCAATCGTGTTGAAGAACCTTATATCAAAGCCAGTATCATCACTAAGGCTGATTTTGTAGGCGCTGTTATGTCTTTATGTATTGAGAAGCGCGGACAAATCACCAATCAAACCTATTTAACACAAGACCGTGTTGAGCTTAGTTTTGATATGCCTTTGGCTGAAATTGTTTTTGATTTTTACGATCGCCTAAAGACCGTTTCCAAGGGGTATGCTTCATTTGACTATACCCCCATTGGTTTGCGCGCCTCAAAACTGGTCAAAGTTGATGTTTTATTAAACAACACAACAGTCGATGCCCTTTCGGCACTATTACACCAAGACAATGCCTATCACATCGGAAAAAAGATGTGTGAAAAACTTCGTGAACTGATCCCGCGTCAGCAATTCGATATTCCGATTCAAGCCGCTATCGGGGCCAAAATTATTGCCAGAGAAACCGTAAAAGCCTTACGTAAAGACGTTACAGCCAAATGTTATGGAGGGGATATTTCTAGAAAGCGAAAACTCCTTGAAAAACAGAAAAAAGGGAAAAAGCGCATGCGCGCTGTGGGGAATGTAGAAATCCCGCAAGAGGCATTTATGGCGGTGCTTAAGCTAAACGACTAATTTTTTTATTTACCCTTTTTTTGGTGTTAGGACTTCTTTCATCTGCATGCAGATGAAAGACGTACTGCTAAACATTTGGGGTTAGGACTTCTTTTTAACCGCACGACTCAGTTCTTCTAAGTCTTGAGGCTTCCCTAAATAAACTAAAGACGATTCTGGGCCGACTTCAAAGTTTTTTGGGTCACAAATAACCTCAAGGTAGCCATTGGCCCGCTTTAAAAATAAGGGCACCGTGTCTTGGTTGTTGCTCAATATTTTTAAAAGGCGCATAAATTGGTCGATATCCTCCACTGGGGCTTCTTGAATAGAAGGGTGTTGGCGCGCCACTTCGTCGAGCATAGTGTAGTCATGGGAGCTACAGAAATACTCAGGATTATCAAGGTCTAGGCCTTTTTGTTTTTCTTCAGCTGACATCAAACGAAACGTCCCTGTCTCTCCAAAAGTAGGCGCAAATTTATTAATGGCCAGCTGATTGATTTCTGCGCTCGCGGTAAGGGCTAATAAATAACCCACATCACTGAGTTCGATATTTCCACTGAGATCATCGGTGTAAATATTCGCTGAAAATGCTTCGAGGCCTAGGCTTTGCGCTTGTGAGACATTTGTTTGATTGGAGTCCAAAAGAACTACATGTCTTCCATTTTTTTGGAGGTAGGCGGCGATTAATCGCGAAACCTTTGAGGCACCAACAATTAGGACCCCTTCAGAGGTTTTTAAAAAGACCCCAACCAATAAGGCGAATAAACGCGCAGTAGTGGCATTGAGCAGCACAGTAACCAACACAACAGAAAACACAAGGGGCGTAATGTATTCTGCGTAAGGCACTCCGAGTTGGACCAATCGCGATCCAAACAGTGAGGCAATCCCCGCGGCAACAATCCCTCGTGGACCCACCCAACTGATAAATAGTTTTTCATTGAATTTTAAAGATGAGCCCGCTGTGCTCACCAAAACCGACAGTGGCCGTAACACAAAAATAATAACCCCGAGCAAGGCTGCTGTTTGCCAGTTATAAATCAATAAAAGATCCGATAACTCGATGTTGGCCGAAAGCAAAATAAAGAGTATCGAAATCAGAAGGACGCTGAGTGATTCTTTAAAATACAGAAGTTCTTTGAGGTTCGGTAAATTACTGTTGCCCAAGAACATTCCCATAACCACTACAGAGAGCAGTCCTGATTCGTGAGCAAACAAGTCACTTTGGACAAAAACCAAAAGCACCGTCGACAAAGCAACCACATTCATAAGGTAATGCGGAATCCATTGGCGCTTGATGGAAAAATATAAAATATAGCCCGCAGAGATCCCAAAGGACCCGCCGATTAGAATAATTTTTCCAAACTCCATTAGCGCTTGTTTGGAATAGCCCGCATCTCCCCCAATGCGAATAAACTCAAAGACCAAAACAGCGGCCAAGGCTCCTATCGGATCGATTAAAATCCCTTCCCACTTCAAGACTGCAGAAACATCTTTTTTTAAGGGGATGTTGCGCAGTATGGGGCTGATCACCGTAGGCCCGGTAACAATAACTAAAGCGGCAAATAAAAAGGACAGTTGCCAATTCAACCCGATGATATAATGGGTCGCTGCACCAGCGCCTATAAAAGTAATTACCGCCCCCAAACTGATGAGTTTTATAATCACAGGACCTACTTTGGACACCTCCTCACGCTTTAAAGTGAGCCCTCCTTCAAAAAGGATAATTCCAATGGCCAAAGACACAAAGTAGTATAAGTTTTCTCCTGGAAATAATCCGCGGGTACCATCCCAAATCGGTTGAATATAAGGAGCGCCATCTACGGTAAATAAAGTAGAGATTGGTCCGACCAACAGGCCAATTAAAATCAAGGGCAGGATTGCAGGAAGTTTCAGTTTCCACGCAACCCATTGGGCTAAAATTCCTAATACGATTATCCCTGCGAGTTCGACCATGATATTATATAATGCCCTAAAATACGAGAAAGTTTTTACTTCCTTGGTAACCTGCCCTATTATGCTTTGGTCAAATCTTGTTTTGGTGTGCTTTTGTTTGGGCGGGCTTAATTCTTGAGAATTCTCTGGGTTGACTGATAATTTTCTGTTAAAAAACTCAAATTATACCGGCGCATCAAAGGCTATTGTTTCCCCTTTTGTTAATTTGCAGGTTCGGGACCTTATCCACAACGAATGACCTTATACCCAATTGATGCCGGAAACTTTAAGCTTGATGGTGGCGCTATGTTTGGTGTTGTCCCAAAAAGCCTCTGGCAAAGAACAAATCCCGCGGATAATAATAACATGATTGATATTTCGGCGCGCTGTTTACTCATTGAGAAAGGCGACCGCCTCATCTTGATTGACAATGGGATGGGAGACAAACAAGGTCCTGAATTTTTTAAACATTATTATCCCTGGGGCGGAGCGACTTTAGACAGTTCTTTAAAACGTTATGGCTTTAGTCCAGAAGACATCACCGACGTGTTTTTGACGCATCTTCATTTTGATCATTGCGGAGGAAGTGTTTGTTGGAACAAAGACCGCAGTGGGTATCAGACCAAATTTTCTAACGCCCGCTATTGGAGTAATAAAGATCATTGGGCGTGGGCCACAGTGCCTAATCGGCGTGAAAAAGCTTCTTTTTTAAAGGAAAATATTTTACCCATTGAAACCTCGGGCCAGCTCAACTTTATTGATGCCCCCGCTGACGATTATGCTGAGAATACCCCATTGGGTTTTGGGGTTTTGTTTGTCGATGGGCACACCGAAAAACAAATGATTCCTCATCTTAGCTATAAGGGCAAAACCTTAGTGTTTGCCGCCGATCTTTTGCCCACGGCTGGACATATTCCTCTGCCTTATGTCATGGGTTATGACACGCGCCCGCTTCAAACGCTGAGTGAAAAGGAAAAATTTTTAAATTTAGCTGCGGATCGTGGGTATTTTTTATGGCTAGAACACGACGCCCACAATCCTATTATTACCGTTAAACATACAGAAAAAGGGGTGCGCCTGGACAAGGTCTACTCCCTCGACCAATTTTTAAACCAATCCATATGAGAACACCAAAGAACATTTTTATTGCCTTTATCCCCGCGTTAATCTTGAGCGCCTGTGGGCCGGCTCGTTTTGACGCCAATCCTGTTGCCGCGCCGAGCAGTGCAGTTAGCAAAACCCTTGAACTTACAGAAGAACAAACCAAGGCGTGGGGCGCTTCAGATTTAGCAATGGATACTATTGCGGGAATGAGCGTAGACAAAGCCTATGCAGAGCTATTGAGTGAGCGCAAAGGAAGCTCTGTAATTGTCGGGGTTATTGACAGTGGTGTGGATATTGAACACGAAGACCTCAAAAACGTGATTTGGGTTAACGAAGACGAAATCCCAGGCAACGGTATTGATGACGACCAAAATGGTTATGTCGATGACATGCATGGATGGAATTTTCTTGGCAATATTGTCAAAGAAAACCTAGAATACGTTCGTATTATCCGTGAATTAGGCCCTGAATTTGAGGGTAAAGAAGCTGGGGATATTGCTCAGGATCGTGCCTCTGATTATGCGCTCTATAATAAAGCAAAAGCGGCTTACGAAAAAGATTACGCAGATGCTGCGCAAAACAAAATGCGTTATCAAGGTATGTATGATCAACTCACCGCAGCCCATGCTTTGGTCACAGAAAAATTAGGGACGGAAGAATATGAAAAGGAAGACCTAGCGGGCTTAACCGATCTCACTGAAGAAGAGCAAGGGCTTGTAGAGCGTTTAGGCCAAATGATGGTTTTTGGACCAAATATTCCGGCGGTATTAAACCGTTTAAATGGAGGTGTTGAATATTTCACTAATCGCTTAGAGAGTCATTTCAATCTTTCTACAGATTATCGTGCGGCTGATCTAGGAGATGACGCCAATGATTGGTCCTCAAAATATTATGGAAACAACGATGTTGATGGACCAGATCCTAAAAAAGAAGACGCACGTCACGGAACCCACGTCGCAGGAATTATCGCCGCTGAGCGCAACAACGGAATCGGAATGAATGGTGTAGCTGACCACGCAAAAATAATGGTTGTGCGCGCTGTTCCTGATGGAGATGAGTATGATAAAGATGTCGCTTTAGCGATTCGTTATTGTGTAAATAATGGGGCTAAAGTCCTTAACACAAGCTTTGGTAAGGGGTTTTCTCCACATCCAGAATGGGTTTGGGACGCGATCCATTACGCCTCTGACAATGATGTTTTGATCGTAAACGCTGCGGGTAACGACGGTATGGATTTAGATCAAAACGAAGTGTATCCTAATGACGTACGCCCAGGTGAAACTGAGGAAATCGGCAACACTTTTATCACCATTGGCGCCTCTACACCAGGGTTCAATGAAGGTCTGGTTGCTGGATTTTCAAACTATGGTAAAGAAAATGTAGATGTTTTCTCTCCAGGGACTCAAATTTGGTCAACGACCCCTTTAAACACTTATGAGTACTTACAAGGAACTTCTATGGCTGCCCCTGCTGTGGCTGGCGTTGCCGCGGTAATTCGTTCGTATTTCCCTAAACTAAGTGCTGCTCAAGTGAAGCAAATCTTAATGGATAGTGGATTAGCAGGACCGGGTGCGGTGATTCTTGGGGGTGATCCAAATACGAAAAACAATTTTGCAAACATTTCTAAATCAGGTCACCTAGTCAATCTATACAACGCGTTGATTATGGCCGACCAAATGTCGCGTTAAACGAATCATGTAAATCAAATAATGACCTTTTAATGAAATTAGTCTTTTCAATTTTTTTGGCTGCTTGCTCTGTAGTAAGCAGCCAAAATTCTTTTAACTATTGGCAACAACATGTGGACTACACCATGAGTGTGGACATGGATGTCACCAATTGGCAGTATACAGGGAATCAAAAACTAGTATATTCAAACCATTCGCCGGACACACTGCACCAGGTGTTTTATCATATGTACTTCAACGCCTTTCAGCCGGGCAGTGAAATGGATGTGCGCTCCCGCACTATTGCCGATCCTGACCGTCGTGTGGGTGATCGTATCGCGGGTCTTAGTCCTTCAGAACAAGGGTTTTTATACGCCACCGCGCTCACACAAGATGGTGTGCCGCTGGAATATTCTGCAGAGGAAACCATTTTGGTTGTCCCTTTAAACAAACCCTTGGCCCCACATGAAAGTACGGTCTTGACTATGGATTTTCGTGGTCAAGTCCCGGTACAGATTCGACGAAGTGGGCGCAACAATGCCGAGGGGGTTGCGCTTTCCATGACCCAGTGGTACCCAAAATTGGCTGAATACGATAAGGATGGTTGGCACACCGACCCCTATATCGCTCGAGAATTTTATGGGGTTTGGGGGTATTTTGAAGTTGACCTAACCATAGACAGCAGTTATGTTGTCGGGGGCACCGGCTATCTAAAGGACAAATCTGTTTCAAAAAATGGGCGCACGCGATGGGTTTTCGAGGCCCCGCAGGTCCACGATTTTACTTGGGCAGCGGATCCTGAATATATTCATGACACCTATCCAGGCCCAGACGGCGTTACTTTAAACTTCTATTACAAAAACGACCCCGCGTTGAAAGAAAATTGGAAAGCCCTTCAACCAGCTACTGCAGCGCTTTTAGATTATTTCAATAAAGCTGTTGGTCCTTACCCTTACAAGCAATATTCTATAATCCAAGGAGGAGACGGGGGTATGGAATATGCCATGTGTACCTTAATTACCGGAAATCGCAGCTTTGAAAGCTTGGTTGGGGTAACGGCGCACGAAATGGCCCACACTTGGTTTCAATTTTTACTCGCCACCAATGAAGCCCTGCACGAATGGATGGATGAAGGGTTTACCTCATACATTTCCTCTTTAGCAGAACATCAAGTGCTGAACCAAGAGGGGGATCCTTTAGCGGGCTCTTATCGTGGTTATAATTTTTTAGCCACTTCGGGGGCAGAACAACCTTTGAGCACTCATGCTGATCGTTATGACACCAATCGCAATTACGGCATTGCCGCTTATTCTAAAGGGGCTGTGTTTTTGGCACAACTAGGCTATGTGGTTGGTGAAGATGTTTTAGCACAAATCCTCAAAGAATATTTTAAAACTTGGGCCTTTAAACATCCTGAACCTAGAGATTTTATTCGCGTTGCCGAACGTGTTTCGGGGTTAAATTTAGATTGGTACTTACAAGATTTTGCCACAACGGTAAACACTATTGATTACGGGATTGTCTCTGTAGGTCCCAGCGCCGCGTCTGAGCAAACAATTACCTTAGAGCGTATTGGTCTGATGCCCATGCCAATTGACCTACAGGTCAATTTTGCCGACGGCAGCAGTCGCTTGTACTATATCCCATTACAGATGATGCGTGGTGAAAAAAGCTTTGGGGACACCCTGGTTACTGTTCTGCGCGACTGGGCATGGGCAAGACCGAGCTATAGTTTTAATGTCGATAGCAAATCCGAGATTGTTGAGGTGATCATTGATCCAAGTGGACGGATGGCCGACATTCAAAAAGAGAATAATCGTTTTGAGAAAGGCGAATCTGGTAACGGGCAATAATTAAATCCGTGTGTTTGACAAAACGCTTTGTGTTAAGCTCAAACCTAGCAGAAATCGCGCGCGTTGTGTATCTTTAAGCCATGACTCATGGTTTACCAAAAGACGAACGACTCAAGGGGCGGCATTGGTTTGGTGTTTTGTTTGAACAAGGACAAAACATAAAGCGTTTTCCGCTTAAATTGGTGCACGCTCCTGTTACGGAAACAACCAACCATTTATTTGGTGTTTCTGTGCCTAAGCGCAATGTTCCCAAGGCGGTAAACCGAAATAGGATTAAACGACAAATTCGCGAAGCCTATCGATTAAATAAGTCCTTAGCTGGAACCCAAGATTTTGGCGCTTTGTTCTTTATTTACCAAGGGCGTGAATCTTTGCCTTATGCCCGTATTGAGCAAGCTGTAAAAGACCTGCTCACGTGTTATGCTCAAACAAAAAAAGTAGTGGATGAAGCTTAATTTTTCATTTTTGTCACGGAGTCCCCTTTTGCGCAAAGGCTGGCGACTCGTTTTGGTTTTACCAATAGCCTTGGGATTATTGGTCTTAACCAGTGCCCGCGGGGGTCTTTTTGAAATCACCAAGCAGCTTGAGATTTTTACCACCTTATTTAAAGAATTGTCGCTTAACTATGTCGATGAAACCTCGCCGGCTCAGCTTATGGATCACGCCATTACAGGTCTTCTTGAGGGCTTAGATCCTTATACCGTCTTTTGGACAGAACAAGAAGTCTCAGATGCACGAATTTCCAAAGAAAGTAACTTTGCTTCCCTAGGGGCTGGATTCAGACAGTTTGACAAGCAGTGGTTGGTGGTGGAAGTGGACCAAAACAGTCCCGCAGACCAAGCAGGTCTTCGCGTGGGCGATCAATTACACTCCATTAATGGGGTTGCTTTGGCTCAAGACTTAGATCAGTTATCCCAATTGGTTGCGGCAAGTGGAGATCGCGCGGTTACTCTGGAATATCTCCGCGATAACCAGACCAATAAAATCGAATTAACCCCAGATAAAAAACCCAAAACTCCAGTTTTGAGTTCAAAACTTCTTCAGGATAAGGTTGGATATATCGCGCTTAAAGAATTCAGTCCCGCCATCTATAAAGACACTAAAAAGGCTTTGTTTGATTTAAAATCGGCAGGGGCTACGGCACTTATTTTAGACCTGCGTAACAATCCTGGCGGGCTACTTACTGAAGCGGTTAATTTGGTGAGTTTATTTGTGCCCAAAGGTACTTTGGTGACCTATACTCAATCTGTGGTCCCGGAATATAACAACACCTATGTGACCCAACAATTACCGGCGGACCTCGAGATGCCCTTGGTGGTTTTGATCAACGCGCGCAGCGCGTCAGCTAGTGAAATTGTTTCAGGAGCACTTCAAGATTTAGATCGCGCTGTAATTATCGGAGGGCGTAGCTTTGGAAAAGGCTTAGTTCAAAGGCCAAAACCCTTAAGTTATGGTACACAGCTCAAAGTGACCATCTCTCGATATTACACCCCGAGCGGGCGCTGTATTCAGGCCTTAGATTATTGGGAACGTGATGCGGACGGCGAGCCTATTCGCACGGAACCCGATCAATACAATGCTTTTAAAACAGCAACAGGGCGCACGGTTTATGATGGGGGCGGCATCCTTCCTGATCAGGTTTTTGAAAGTTCCAGCGACCACACCCTGTTGTCTTCTTTGCTCAAGTCACGCATCATGATTGATTATGGGTCCGAATTCATCAAAACGCATCCTTTTGAGGGGGTTGACAATTTTCAGTTTACAGATAAGGATTTTGAAGGGTTTTTAGATTTTGTTGCGGCCCATCCAGAAACGATAAAAACAGTCTCAGAAGGGGTCTTTAATGAATTTACCCAGGCCGCAGAAAAAGAGGGCTTGGCTCCTTATGTCGACAAGGCCCTTGAGTCTATGCGTAAAAGCCTACTTGAGGCCAAAATCGACCTGTTAAAATCAAAAAAAGCCGCCGTTCAGACCCTAGTGGTGGAATCACTTTTGCCCCGCTACTTTTACCGTTCGGGCTTGTACAGTTACAAAACAAGCCATGATCCTGAAATCATTGCGGGCGTCGATATTCTTTTGAGCCCTAAGGCTTATGCTAAAATCTTAAAACCATGAACGCATTTCTTTTGTTTTTCGAGCAGATGCCTGTGTGGCAAAAATTGGGTTGGGTGATCTTCTGTATTGCTGTCTTTTGGCTGCTAGAGGGCTATTACCGCGATGTGAACAACCCTTATGACAAAACGCACCACGCCAAAACAAACTTTGGGCTTTTATCTATTGTAATGGTGATTAATGTGGTTTTTGGTGTGCTTACTGCAGGGGTGTTTATTTGGTTGAACCAATCAAATTTTGGACTACTCAATTACTTTACTGCTCCGGTTTGGGTGGAATTAACCCTGTCTATAATGGTGCTCGATTTAATTGCCCAATACGGCGTACACTACCTTTTGCATAAGGTGCCATGGATGTGGCGTCTTCATATGGTGCACCACTCAGACAAACACGTTGATGTCACTACGGGAACGCGTCATCACCCTTTTGATTTTGTGCTGCGCGAAGTTTTTGCATTAATCGCTGTGGTGATTATGGGGATGCCGGTTTCGTTTTATCTTTTTTACAGAATTTTGAGTGTGCTTTTTACCTATTGGACACACGCCAATATCGCTTTGCCGCTAAGCGTGGACAAGGCCCTGAGTTACCTCATTGTTACTCCGGGGGTTCACAAGTTTCATCACCACCGCAGTATGCCTTGGACTGATAAAAACTTTGGGAACATCCTCTCTGTTTGGGACCGTCTTTTTGGCACCTTTGTTTACGGAGACCGCAAGGAAATTGTTTTTGGTGTTGATCGTGCAGATCACTTAAATGACCAAAGCTTTTTAACCCAGCTCGGGCTTCCGTTTAGCTCAAAAGTAAAGCCCTTATCTCAAGACAAGCACACCGAGGGCTAAGGGCATAATCCCCCTTAAGAAGAGCAATTATAAAATACCCTTTTCTGTGTTATTCTTCCAGATATTCTCCGTGCTGAGAGGCGTCCAGTCCCCGGAATTCTTGGTCCTCGCGAACACGCATCGATAAAAGCACGTCGGTGATTTTATAAAGCGCATAACTGCCCACAAAAGTAAATACAGCAACCAAAACCAAAGCAATTATGTGGTTGACAAAAGTGGTGGTCTCTCCATAAACAAGCCCAACATCTTCTGCTAACACGGCCGTTAGGATCATCCCAACAATCCCACCCACTCCGTGGCTTGGAAAAACATCCAAAGTGTCATCTATTTCAGATTTTTTGTTGAGCCTTATGGCAAAATTACTCACGATTGAGGCCACAAAACCGATAAATATACTGGCGCCTAGACTTACAAAACCTGCCGCAGGCGTAATGGCTACCAAACCAACAATCGCTCCAATACACGCGCCTAGTGCAGACATTTTTCTGTTTTGAAAACGCTCTAAGAAAATCCATGTGAGCATACTGGTGGCAGAGGCTAAGTTAGTATTGGCAAAAGCAATAACAGCATCTGTATTTGCTCCCAAAGCCGAGCCTGAGTTAAACCCAAACCAACCAAACCACAAAAGCCCAGTTCCTAAAATGACAAAAGGAATATTCGCTGGCTTTTCAATGCGTTCTTTGCGTTTGCCCAGATAAATAGCTCCAGCCAAGGCAGCAATACCAGCAGACATGTGCACGACAGTCCCTCCTGCAAAATCAAGAACCCCCCACTGGCGCAATAAACCCTCTGGATGCCAAGTCATATGAGCCAAAGGCGCATAAATAAATATCGAAAACAGAACCATAAACAGGATGTAACTTCTAAATCGAATCCGTTCTGCAAAGCTTCCGGTAATTAGGGCTGGAGTAATAATGGCAAATTTTAATTGAAATAGGGCGAAAAGTAAAAATGGAATGTTTTCCGAAAATTCAGGATTGGGCCTGAGAGAAACCCCTTTGAAAGCGAAAAAGGTTGCTGGGTTTCCAACAAAGCCTCCAAGGCTTTCTCCAAAAGCCAAACTAAATCCTACAACCACCCAGAGCACGCTGATCACCCCAAGGGCGACAAAACTCTGAAGCATGGTTGATATTATGCTTTTTTTTGTCACCATTCCCCCGTAAAAAAACGCAAGTCCTGGAGTCATTAATAGAACAAAAGCGCTAGAGACCAACATCCACGCTGTGTCTCCAGTATTGATTGTTTCTCCTGGCGCTAAGGCATCATAAGGCGTTCCTGCAAATAGACAAATTAACACCAGGCCTAAAAGAACTAAAAAATTAATTTTCTTACCCATACCCCTATATTTTTATTGAAAGAAAGGTAAAATTAACTTTTTTAAAAGAAACACCCCCTAAAATTTATGGGGTGTTAATAATTTTTATCATTTTTTTATGTGAAATACCGTCCTCTAAATATTCCGCACCTTTGGATTTGAATCCGTGTGTTTCATAAAATCGTTCTAAATACGATTGTGCAGAGATCTCAATTTGGTCAACATCATAGCGTTCTTGCAGGGCAAGAATAGAGGTCTTCATTATGGCGTGGCCGTGGTGTTTTGATCGATAGGACGGGTTTACGATTACGCGCCCTATTGACGCGTTTTCAAAATAATCTCCAGGACCAAAGAGTCTTGTGTAGGCCACCAATATTTCGTTTTCATATCCCAAAACATGGATGGCTTTTTGGTCTTTATAATCCAAATCTTGATAAACACAGTCTTGTTCTACCACAAATACAGCAGAACGCAAGGCCATAAGATCATATAATTCATTAATAGCCAAGTCCTTAAAGTTTTTTATCTGTACCTGCATCAGTCCTGAACTATTATGTTTTTATTATCGTCTTTCTTGTATTCGGGCTGAATGTTTACATGATTAATGCCAAAATCATTCAACAATATAGCCTCTATTGTTTCAAGAATATCATCAAAATCAGCAATTGATATATTTTCATTAAAGTCAATGTGCGCTTCTAAATGGTTTTCATATTCGTTTACCTGCCAAACGTGAAGATGATGAATATTTTGAATTCTAGGATCTATTTTAATCGCCGAACGCAATTTTATTAAATCAATAGAATCTGGGGTAAACAACATAAGGATATTAAAAGACTCTTTTAAAAGTTTATGCCCCATTATTAAAAGATAAAGCGCAATACCAAGAGTTAAAGCACTATCCACCCAAAACCAAGTATAATAATACATGGCAATACCTCCTAAAAGCACCGCAACAGAAGCCGACATATCACTCATCAAGTGCAAATAAGCGGACTTTAAATTCATGTTTTGAGCGGCTGAACCGTGGAGTAATAAAACACTTAATCCATTAACGACAATTCCCAGTATAGCAAGAGCTATAACCCAATCGGCCTGAATGGGCTCAGGAGTAATAAAACGCAAAATAGATTCATAAATAAGGTAAGAGGCAAGGATAATTAAACTCGCCGCATTGATAAACGCCGCAATAATTTCAGCCCGTTTATATCCAAAGGTTTTTTCCTCAGAGGCTGCTTTTTTTGCATATCGATTAGCAAAGAAACTTATAATAAGAGAAATAACATCACTAAAATTATGAAGGGCATCTGAAAGTAAGGCAAGACTTCCTGAAAGTACACCTCCGATTGCTTGGGTTATTGTAATAACCACATTTAACAAGATGCTTAATCCTAAATACTTTTGAGTTTTATGGTGATGTCCCATTATTTAATTCAATACTCAACAACAAGGGATTTTATTTACCCTGTTTAGATGACGCCCGCCTTCAAATGGTTGGGTAATAAATTTTTCTAGCATTTTTTTAGCCTGATCTAAGGATACATGGCGCGCAGGAATACAAATTATATTGGCATCGTTATGACTTCTGGCTAGTGCCGCGATTTCAGGATTCCAACATAAAGCTGCACGAACATTTTGGTATTTATTAGCAGTCATACAAACACCATTACCGCTTCCACATATCAGCACCCCTAAATCCGCTTTTTTTTGATCGACATCTTGGGCAACGGGATGTACGTGATCTGGATAATCTACACTACTATCGTGGTCTGTTCCGTAGTTTTGAACTTCATAACCCATAGATTCTAAAAGCGCAACAAGATTTATTTTATAATCTGTTCCTGCGTGGTCGTTGCCTATGACAATTTTCATATTCTTATGTTTTACTTTTTAAAGGTACTTATTAATTCAAGCTGTACAAAGACTGTGTTTATAAAGTGAAAAAATAGTCAACATTTATGTTGATATCTTATCTGTAAATAGACGTATCTATTTTTGGTGTTCTCTAAAGTTTACCGGATTGTAAATTTTATTTAAACAAAGGAAAAATAACTCCATTTTTTTTAGGTGATTTATTGAGACAATACCCTGTACATTTAAACACGATCACTCAAATTATTTATAAAATATTCCGGGCTATAATTTTTAAAAAAAGGTCTGTTAATATGTATTTTAATGTTTTGATATTGATGGATTTAATACGCTCATATGTTGTTAATACTGCGTTTGTAATTAGAAAATATTTTAATGCACAAATAAATTAAATAAAACTTGTTGTGGTTATTAACACCCTATAATATTCCATCAATTAATTTTTTAAAAAAGAAAAAAGATAAATATGTATTTAATTAATGTGAATAAAGATAAATGACTCCTGGGTGATTAAAGGCCGTGAGAATGGCGTACCTTTAAGGTCATCATAATTGATTCATGGGGAAAAAGAAAAGAAGAATAAAAAGTACGACAAAAATAACGCAGCCGACCATTGCTGATTTTCTACGGTCGCACCCAACACAAGCCTACAGTATTAAACAAATTGCCGCTGCCCTTCAAATTAGGGACAGTAGCGGGCGCAATCAATTAATTAAAAAACTTGGTGTTCTAAGTGAACAGCGGATTATTGCAGAGGTAAGTATAGGAACTTATAAATGGGCCCAACAAAAAAACTATTTACAAGGTCAAATTCAAATTACCACCAAAGGAAAGGCGTATGTCAAAATTGATGGCTGGGAAGAGGAAGTAGTTATTGATAAGCGGCGCACCAATCGTGCTTTAAATAAAGATATTGTTTCCGTTTATGTTTATAAAAGAAAGCATAATGGTAGAATAGAAGGTGAGGTTAATGAAGTACTAAAACGAGATAGAACAGAATTTGTTGGTATTTATCAGCACGCTGATAAATATGGTTTTGTACAGTGCGCTGGTCAAAACATTCATACTGATTTTTTCATCCCAGGAGGCAATATTAATGGCGCTAAAAATGGAGATAAAGTATTAATAAAATTAGAAGGTTGGGCTGAGCAAAGTGAGTCCCCTATTGCTAAGATTATTCGTGTATTTGGTGAAGCTGGGACCCATCAGTCAGAGATTCATTCAATATTAGCTCAATATGGTTTACCGTATGACTTTCCTGAAGAGGTGAGCCTTGAATCTGAAAAAATAAACCGAAACATAACGCCTGAGGATTATCAAAACCGCAGAGATTTTCGTTCTGTTTTTACGTTAACTATTGATCCAAAAGACGCAAAGGATTTTGATGATGCTTTATCTTTTGAGGTTTTAGAGAATAATATAGTTCGCGTTGGGGTCCATATCGCTGATGTTTCTCATTATGTGCGTCCTGATACACTCCTTGATCAAGAGGCTTTTGATAGAGGCACGTCGGTTTACCTAGTCGATCGTGTTGTTCCAATGCTTCCTGAAGTGTTAAGCAATGATGTTTGTTCACTACGCCCTGAAGAAGAAAAACTGTGTTTTTCTGCCGTCTTTGATTTGGATAAAAATACTCAGGTAGTCAATCAGTGGTTTGGCAAAACAGTCATATTTAGTGATTTGAGATTAGCATACGAAGAGGCGCAACATTTAATAGAAACAGGGGCATTATTAATACCTCAAGAAACTTCAATTACTGGTGCTGATCGAACGGTTGAATCAAATGTGTTAGAAGCGATTCAAACCATGGATGCACTTGCAAAAAAACTGCGGAGCCGTAGAATGCGGCAAGGCGCGATCTCTTTTGATAGAATTGAGGTTAAGTTTAATTTGGACGAATTAAAAAATCCTGTTGGGGTTTATTTCAAAGAAAGCAAAGATGCCAATAAACTTATTGAAGAGTTTATGTTATTGGCTAATCGTAGTGTGGCTGAATTTATAGGCAAGCAACAGCCTAAAAAAACATTTGTATATCGTGTGCACGACGAACCAGATGACCAAAAGATTGCGGGCCTTCAAAATATTATTAAGCGATTTGGCTATCAATTAGACACTAAATCTAGAGCCAGTACCGCTAAATCAATTAATAAGCTCTTAACCCAAGTACACGGCACTAAAGAACAGAATCTTGTGGATACATTAGCGATTCGCAGCATGAGTAAGGCTATTTATACCACCCAAAATATAGGGCACTATGGCTTAGCTTTTGATTATTACAGTCACTTTACCTCACCGATTCGGCGTTATCCCGATGTCATGGTTCATCGCTTATTAGAACATTATTTAAATGAAGGATCATCGGCCTCTGAACAGACCTATGAAGAGCAATGTAAAAATTCAAGTGAACGAGAACAACTCGCCGCGAATGCGGAACGAGATAGCATAAAATACATGCAGGTAAAATTTATGTCTGACCATGAAGGTCAGGACTTTTATGGCGTCATTTCAGGCGTGACGGACTGGGGGGTTTATGTGGAACTTGAGCAAAATAAATGTGAAGGAATGGTGCGTCTTCAGGACTTAAAAGACGACCATTATATTTTCGATGCCCAGGAATACGCTATGATTGGTCAGCGCAGTCATAAAACATATCGCCTAGGCGACACGGTTCAAATCCGCGTAAAACGTGCAGATTTGATAAAAAGACAATTGGATTTTTTGATGTTGTCCTAGAGAAACAACACGCACAACCGCTTGGTTAATTTGTAACTTAGCGAAATGTTTGATGACTTATGGTACGCTGCGTTATATGGGTTCCTACTTGCATTTGCTGTGGGCCCGGTCTTTTTTACACTTCTTGAAACCAGTATTACCAAAGGATTTAAGGCGGGTTTATTCTTTGATTTAGGGGCTATATTTGCCGATCTAATTTTTATTTCAATCGCTTATTTCAGTACGAGTAAAATTCTCGACAATTTGCGCGACGAACCTGGTTTATTGGTATTTGGGGGCGCCGTATTGATTACTTATGGCACTATTTCTTATGTGCGAACCGCAAAGTCCTTTATAAAAATTGCCCGTGAACACTATGCGGTGACGGTCAAAAAGAACTTACCAAGCCTTTTTGTTAAAGGCTTTCTGTTGAATTTTGTAAATTTCGGTGTATTAGCAGGATGGATAGGAACCATCATCTTTGCAAATGCTTTGACCAGTAGTGACCAGGGCGTGCTTCTTTTTTTAGCGACGGTCGTCGGGGTGTTTTTTACGACAGATCTCATAAAAATCAGCCTGGCTAAAAATCTAAAAAGTAAAATGACTCCTAGAGTTATTTATAAAACAAAGAAGTTTGTCAGCATTACCATAATTGTATTTGGAGTGCTTCTGTTAATTCAAGGCGTGTTGCCAGAAGCCATTCAAAAAAGCATGCGCGATAAACTACCCAGTGCCTTGGAACAAAAAAAATAGGGCTTCTTCAAAAGAAAAAACCCTATTGGAGGCGTCTAGCGGATTCGAACCGCTGTACAAGCTTTTGCAGAGCTCTGCCTAGCCACTCGGCCAAGACGCCGTTATTAAGACGGCAAATATAATAAGTTTCTTTAACTAAACCCCTTTAAATTGTCACGCGTTGAACGCAAGATAATACTCACGCGATCTACATCGCCGCCAATAGGTGGGTTTATCTTAGAAACAGTGACCTCGCTCCATTGCACACAAGCAACGTCCTTTAAAATGGTTTGATTAATGCGCAGCGCAACGTGTTCCAATAACTTTGAAGGAACCTTCATTTGATCCACGACAATTTTGTGGAGCAATACATAATCTGCGGTTTCTTCTAAACGATCACTCAAAGCAGAGGAGGTAAGATCAGCCCCAACATGAAGTTGAACCAGATAATCGCTGCCAATAATAGTTTCTTCAGGAAGACAGCCGTGGTGTGCATAAACCCGAATGTCTTTAAGTTTTATTTCTCCCATATAAGTTTTGTGAAGAGTGGCCATAGACCAAAACAGGACAAAAATAGCTAATTTAACATAGATCCACGGCCCGAGGCGGTATAAAGAAAGTGATCTTTTCCCGTAGTTTATCGCGGTGCACGTCTTATTGTTTTGGGAGATATTTTGGTATCTTTGGCCTCTTAATACCTTGCTATGAGCGAATCGCGCAGTTTAAACTTTATTGAGCACATTATCGAGGACGATTTGCGCTCTGGATACAAACAAAACGAATTGTGTTTTCGTTTCCCTCCAGAACCTAACGGTTATTTACACATCGGTCACGCCTCTGCAATTTGTTTGAATTTCGGTTTGGGCTTGCGCTATAACGCACCAGTTAATCTAAGATTTGACGACACTAATCCCGCTAAAGAGGAGCAAGAGTTTGTAGATGCGATAAAGAAAGATGTGTCTTGGTTGGGCTTTGAGTGGGCTAACGAATGTTATGCCTCTGATTATTTTGAACAACTTTACCAATGGGCAATTATGCTCATTGAGCAGGGCAAAGCCTATGTTGATTCACAGAGCTCAGAAGAAATCGCAGCGCAAAAAGGAACACCAAGTCAAGCAGGTATCGACAGCCCCTACAGAGAACGGAGTATTGCAGAGAACTTATCCCTGTTTGAACAAATGAAAAATGGATTGTGTCCAGAGGGAAGCCATGTGTTGCGCGCTAAAATTGATATGAGTGCAAGCAACATGCTAATGCGCGACCCAGTTATGTATCGCATCCTTCACAAAAGCCATCATCGCACGGGGGATCATTGGCATATTTATCCCATGTATGATTGGGCCCATGGCGAAAGTGATTATATCGAACAAGTATCCCACAGCTTTTGTACCCTGGAGTTTCTGCCACACAGAGAGCTATACGATTGGTTTTTAGATCAAATCCATGATGCTGCCAAACTTCGACCAAAACAAAGAGAATTTGCCCGCCGCAATTTAAGCCACACCGTGGTGAGCAAACGAAAACTTATGCGCTTGGTTCAAGAGGGCGTGGTCAACGGATGGGACGACCCACGTATGCCTACGATTTCTGGTTTGAGAAGACGAGGGTATACGCCGAACGCGATACGTGCATTTGCCGACAGTATCGGGGTGGCCAAAAGGGAAAACCTTATCGATGTGGCCCATTTGGAGTTTTGTGCCCGCGAAGATTTAAACAAAATAACCGACCGAGTAATGGCGGTTTTAGACCCTGTATTACTGGTATTGGACAATTATCCAGAAGACAGTACTGAGTGGCTAACGGCTGAAAACAACCCAGAAGACTCGAACTCTGGTAATAGAGAGGTTCCTTTTTCGAAATATCTTTGGATAGAGCGTTCAGATTTCAAAGAAGAGGCCAATCGAAAGTTTTTTAGGTTGTCTTTAGACAAAGAAGTGCGACTTAAAAATGGCTACATCATTAAAGGTAAATCTGTAGTTAAAGATGCAAATGGCGAGATCACAGAGATTCACGCCACATATGATCAACTGAGCAAAAGCGGTACGGATACCCCTGAGGCGCTACGCAAAGTAAAAGGGACGATTCACTGGGTGTCTCGAGACCACGCGTTGGATGCTGAGGTGCGTCTGTATGATCGATTATTTTCCAGCGCGGCACCAGACGCAGACAAGGAAGGAGACTTCATGGATCATTTAAACCCAAACTCCCTTGAGGTGATTACCGCAAAAGTGGAGCCCAGCCTGAAAACACTGGAAATAGGGCAGCCCGTGCAGTTTCAGCGCACAGGTTATTTTGTGCTCGACCCAGACTCTAAACCCGACCCCCTTGTTTTTAACCGAACCGTGTCTTTGCGCGATTCATGGGGAAAACTTGACCAAGACTAAGCTTTAGTTTTATTGTTCTAAAAGCGGATCATTGTCTTTTTTAGGAGCGGTCCCTTTTGCTTTTTTTTGAGGAGTTTTTTCTTGCTCTGGTTTAATCCCAAAGGTTTGTGCCACTTGATGACTGGCTGAAAAAGAGGTGATTAATTGAGACAACATATCACTCCCAGCGTGTGGTGAATTAGGCATTAAAATCAAATTACTCTGCGTGGCTTCTCCAACAGATTGAAGGGTGTCATAGTGTTGGGTGACCACAAGCAAAGCCGAAGCTTCTTGAGAGTTTATCCCGACATTATTAAGCACTTCAACAGATTCTTCAAGGCCTCGGGCGATTTCACGCCTTTGATCAGCAATTCCTTGACCTTGTAAGCGTTTGCTTTCGGCCTCGGCTCGAGCTTTTGCAACAATTTTTATCCGTTCAGCCTCGGCCTCGTATTCAGCGGCAACTTTTTCGCGCTCAGCGGCATTAATGCGGTTCATCGCTGCCTTGACCTGTACATCAGGATCAATGTCAGTGACTAATGTTTTAATGATATCATAACCATAATCTAGCATGGCCTCATTGAGTTCTCGCTTAACGGCAATAGCGATATCATCTTTTCGCTCAAAGACGTCGTCCAACTTCATTTTCGGCACCTCTGCCCGCACTACATCAAAGACATAAGAAGTGATCTGGTCATTAGAGTTTTCAAGTTGATAAAATGCGTCGTAAACTTTGGTTTTGATGACCTGAAACTGAACAGAAATTTTAAGACGCACAAAAACATCGTCCTTGGTTTTGGTTTCTACCAGAACGTCAAGTTGTTGAATTTTTAAATTCACTCGACCGGCAATGCGGTCAATAACAGGTATTTTAAACCGAAGTCCTGAGCTGCGAATGCTTTGAAAGCGACCAAAGCGCTCAATAATGACAGCGGTTTGTTGTTTTACGATAAAAATAAAAGTCCAAAACACAAAAAGAGCGAGGACCAAGAAGAAATAAAAAAGAAAAGTGTTCATGGCGGATGTTGTTTCCTCCAAGATAAGCAATATTTACAACGAGGTTTGTTAAGAAATTGATAATGCGCAAAAACGGCTTTTAGGCGCCCACAAACACACTTATTGCGCGATCAATGCGTTTTAAGCCCTCAACTTTTCCAAGGACCCCCATTATATCAAACACATCAGGGCCCTTCATAGCGCCCACTAAAAACAACCGCAAAGGCATCATTACAGAGCCCACGCCAATTTCTTTATTGGCACACCATTGTTTTACAAATTCAGACAGGGATTCTGATGAGTCCCATGGATGATCAGCGAGCGACGTACGGAGCTCAGAAATTATATCTACAGTATTTTCTTTGACGGCGCGTTTTACTCCAGCAGGATCATACTGTGTTGGGGCTTCAAAAAAGAAGTCCGAAGCCTCCCAGAGGTCTTTAACAAAACTCGCACGTTCTTTGACCATGGAGACGACGCGGTCCAAGTTAACTTGTGAAGAATCTTTCTGGTTGGCTTCAAGCCACGCTGAAAAACAGGGGATCACCTGCTTATTGGATTGCCTTTGAAAGTAGTGATTTTGAAACCACAAAGCCTTATTTGGGTCAAATTTGGCCCCAGATTTTTGTACACGATCCAACGAGAAATTGGTTATGAGTTCGTTTAACGAAAACACCTCTTGCTCTGTTCCGGAGTTCCATCCAAGCAAGGCCAAAAGGTTAACCACGGCCTCAGGAAAGTACCCTTGTTCCCGATAGCCTTCCAATACAGTGTCTTTTTGATGCCATTGAAGCGGGAATACTGGAAACCCTCCCAAAACACCATCTCTTTTACTGAGTTTACCTTTACCCGTTGGTTTTAAAATCAAAGGCAGGTGTGCGAATTCAGGGGCTTTCCAACCAAAAGCCTCATATAACAAAACATGTAAAGCAAGAGAGGGCAACCACTCTTCCCCACGGATCACATGAGTGATTTCCATGAGATGATCATCCACCACACTAGCAAGGTGATAGGTCGGCATCCCGTCGCTTTTAAACAAAATTTTATCATCAAGTACGTTGCTGTCGACGGTAACCAGCCCTCTGATCAGGTCATTACAGACTACAGTGCACCCTTGTGGAGACTTAAATCGAATGACATAAGGTGTGCCGCGACTGATTAAATCCTCGGTTTGCTCAGGGGTCAACGCCAAAGAGTTTTGAAGTGTCATACGGTTTTGCGCATTATACATAAAAGTTTCTCCGATAGCCTCAGCATTTTTGCGCAAATCCCCTAAGGCCTCAGCAGAATCAAAAGCGTAATAGGCCCAGCCTGAGTCCATCAATTGCTGAATATAGGTTTTATAATATTCTGAGCGTTCGCTTTGACGGTAGGGTCCAAAACCTCCTGGTTTATTTGGCCCTTCGTCGTAAGGTATGTCAAGCCAATTCAGTGCTTCTTCAATATAGTTTTCTGCGCCGTGAACATAGCGGGTTTGATCCGTGTCCTCGATACGAAGGACAAAGATTCCGTTGTTTTTTTTAGCAAAGAGATAATTAAACAATGCAGTGCGCACCCCTCCAATATGAAGAGGTCCGGTAGGGCTAGGAGCAAAGCGAACGCGAACGGCTTGTGACACAGTCAATAATTTTGGCCGTAAAGATACAATTCTAAGGTTTCATTTCCGAGGGCACTCGCGGGTTCATAATAAAAAACCAAAGCGGAGGAAACAAGCTAAGTACAATAGAAGTGGGGTAGCCAAAAGGCAATTCTGGACTAGTCGGGTGATGGTCTAGGAGCTGGTATTTTTTTTGCGAACGATAATGATGATCGCTGTGTCTGGTCAATTCGTATAATAAAATGCGTCCCATTAAGTGATTGCTGTTCCATGAATGAATTTCCTTAACAGGAGCATAACGGCCTGACGCTTTTTTTGGACGCATTAATCCGTAATGTTCGATATAGTTTGTCGTTTCGAGTAAGAGCACCGCAACGAGCGCGACAATTAACCCCCAGACAAGAGAATTAAAACCAAATACCACAAAGACGAGCACTAAATACAAGCCCTGCATTAAAGCGTACCACAACAAATCGTTGTGCCACAAGGCGTCAAGCCCTTTTTTATGACGAACTAGGCTTTTTTGGATTTTTAAAGCGCTTTTTAGTTGACCAAAAACAGAAGTAAGCCAAAAAGAATACACAGGTTGATTGTATTTTGCGGTGGCTGGATCTTCTGGAGTCGCAGCGTGTTGATGATGGCCGTAATTGTGTTCTATATAAAAATGCATATACAAAGCAGGACACAAGAGCAGTTTCCCAAGGAATCGCTCCGTTTTTGTGGTTCTATGGCCAAGTTCATGGGCGACATTGATTCCGTTCGCTCCTAATACAATTCCGAGCGACAGGGCGTACCCTAAAACGATAATCCCATCGTACTGCGGCACAATATTGGTGTAAAAATAAGCCAGTAGACCAAAAACAATAGGTAGGTTTGTATAGAGCAAGAGGTCAAAAATCCCCCATTTAATCTTTTTTATTTTTTCTTCCGAGGCCAAATTTTCTTGACTTTGAGGCAACAATAATTCTAAGATAGGAACCACACCAAAAACATATGCAATTGTGGCAAAACCCCAGTATCCCCCCACGACCACAGAGAGGGTAAACACTGCGGGAGTAGAATAAGCGGTTAAGTATTTTAAATCACGGGTATTTAAAGACACAAGAGCGAAAATTAAATTAATTTAGTGGCACCAAATTATTATAAGTGAGTGATTTCCAAGTTATAGAACAAAAACTAAGTGAATTTAAAAAAAAATTCTATCTCAGCGCATTGTTGCGTGGGGGTATTTTGTTTTTGGCTATAGGGGCGCTTTATTTTTTGCTTACGGCTTGGATTGAAGAATTATTGTGGCTGTCAAAACCGCTTAGGGCCCTGATGTTTTGGGTTTTTGTATTGGTTGAGGTGGGGCTGTGGTTTTATTGGATTTGGCCTGCGCTAAGTGTGCTCATAGGGATTAAAGCGCCAATGAGCGATAATGAAGCCGCGCAAATTATTGGCACACAAATTCCTGAAGTTGGTGATCGATTAACCAACACGTTGGATTTATTAAAACAAGCACAAGACACAGAGCTGGTTTTAGCGAGTATCGAACAAAAATCTAAAACCCTTTCACCGTTCTATTTTAGTCAAGCCATTGACCTTAAGGATAATGTAAAGCATATGCGTTGGATTATTCTTCCGATCTCTGTGTTAATGTTGATATGGGCCTTTGGAGACCTTTCTTCTTTATTTGAGGGATACAATCGAGTTGCCGCGTATAATCAAGAGTTTGTGCGCCCTGCGCCCTATGAATTGACGCTGCTGAATCAAGACTTAAAAGCCAGAAGCAATCAAGAAATTCGTTTGCGGATTGAGGCCAAAGGATCGGTTTTACCCGGCGAGGTATTTGCTGTCATAGGAGACCAACACCAAACCATGGCCCCAAGAGGACGGGGTCAATTTGAGCTTGTCATACCCCCACAAAAGACGTCATTTGAGGTGTATTTTGGCACCGACCAATATCGTTCGAAAAACTATCCTTTTGAGATTGTTTATGGACCGGAAATTAAGGGGTTTTCTATAGAGGTTGTTCCCCCGAGCTACACGAGAATGAGCACAGAAACGATCCAGAACACAGGAAACCTTAGGGTGTTGTCGGGCTCGAAAATTCTTTGGAAAATAAACACCGAATATACCCAGCAAATTAGATGGTATAGCAAAACAGACACTTTGGATTTTAAATCGGATTTAATCGATGAATTCAGTCTTGCCAAAAATGTGTTTCGCGATGAACAATATTTTTTGAGCCTAATGAACAACCAGGTAGGGTTTGAGCCTGGTGTGGCTTATAATATCGAGGTATATCCTGATGAACGGCCAAAGATATTAGTGGACACTCAAGGCGACACAATCAATAGGGTCGCTCATCATAAAGTTTTGGCATGGGATGACTTTTTAATATCAAAAATAGAAGTGGTGTGTTATCCTAAAGAGGATCCAAAAAACCAAAGAAGACACGTCTTAGATTTTGCCTCTGGGGCAAACACTCAGGCCTTATACACCTTTCCAACAGGCTTTGAACTCATAAAAGGAAAGGCGTATCAATATTATTTTGAGGCTTGGGATAATGATGGTGTTTTAGGCGCCAAGTCAGCGCGTTCAAATGTATTTGGCCATCAAGAGTCAACCGTATTCGAGGCACAAGAAAAGTTATTGACGCAACAAAATGAGCAAACGAATCAAATCGAAAAAGCGCTGAAATCGCTAGAAGAGCAAAACAATCAAGTCGAGGAGATTGAACAATCTCGCAGACAGAAAGAAGCCTTGAATTGGCAAGACGAAAGAAATCTTGAACGCCTGCTTGACAAACAGCAACAGCAACTTGAAAACCTAGAGCAGCAAACGGAAGCCCTGAAAAACACCTTAGAACGATTTAATGAAAATCAACTAGAGGAAGACAATCAGGCGCAACAATTAATGGAGCGTTTGGAAGAACAACTAGAGTCCCTAAAGGAGCAATCGGATCAATGGGAAGAGCTTCGCGAACTGCAAGAGCAACTGCAAGAGGAAGATCTTTTAGAAGAGTTGTCTCAGAACCAACAACAGAAGGCCCAAGAGCAAAATCTTGCGCGCCTCGTTGAAATGACCCGGAGGTTCTTTGTCACCCAGAAAATGAATCAGATCAGTGATCAACTCAAAGAGTTAGGGCAGCGGCAAGAAAAGCTGGCGCAAGAGCAATCCAATGAAAAAACCTTAGCTGAAAAACAACAACAGCAAGAGCAATTAAACAAAGAATTTGACGCCATTAAAAAGGCTTTGGACCAACTAGAGCAAGAAAACGAGAAATTAAAACAACCCGTGGATCTCCCGAGAGATCCTGGAGGTGAAATGGATATTTCTCAGGAGCAACAAAAAGCTACAGAGTCGTTAAAACAAGGGGAGCCTCCTAAGGCGCAGAAGCCACAAAAACAGGCGGGTCAAAAAATGCAAGAAATGGCCCAGAAGTTGGGGGCACAAATGCAGCAAATGCAACAACAGGCGATGCAAGAAGACACCCAGATGCTGCGACAGATTTTAGACAATCTTATTGTTTTCTCGTTGGCACAAGAAGGGCATATGAATCTCGCACAAAAGCGCCAACTCGGGGGCTGGTCTATGCCGGACTACATTACCAAACAAAACGATCTTCGTGATAACTTTAACCATATTGACGACAGTTTATATGCTTTGTCGATGCGTCAACCCATGATTAGCGCTCAGGTAAATCAATCTTTGAGTCAAGCGAGTTATTATCTAGGTAAGTCTCTTGAAGATTTGGCGGAGACGCGTTTTACAAATGCCGCCGTAGCGCAACAATTTGTTTTTACCCAAGCCAATGATTTGGCCAACCTTTTGGATGGAGTTGTTTCACAAATGGAACAAATGTCTATGAGTATGCCTGGTGCTGGCTCAGGACAAGGGTCGGGCAGTCAAGGGTTTCAATTACAAGATATAATACAACAACAGCAATCGCTACAGGGCCAAGGAGAAAAGCAAAGGGAACAAGGTCAGCAGTCTGGAGAGGGCTCTTCTCAAGGAGGTAAGACGGGTCAAGAAGGCACCCAAGGCGAATCGGATGAGCAAGGCGGCAAAGAGGGAACTCAAGAAGGCAAAGGAGGCAAAAGCGGGAATAATAGCCAAAACAAATCCGAAGGGGAAGGCAAGCAAGGGCAAGACGGCGATAAAGGAGCGTCTTACAGTGATACAGATGCTGAGCGTGCTGCACGTTATAGTATTTACAAAGCCCAACAACAGTTGCGACAAGAATTGGAAGACCGGCTCAGAAAGCAGGGCCTGCTGGACATGAACAGAGGGGTGTTGCAAAAAATGGAAGAAAACGCAGAAGAAGTTTTGCGCAACGGGATTTCGAAACGCTCTAAGGCCCTGATGAATGAAATCAATTATCAATTGATTAAGCTTGAAGAAGCTGAATATGAACAGCAAAAAGAACAAAAGCGCGAATCTGAGACCAATACCAGCCGCTATGACCCTTCATTAAATAATCCATGGCGGGACGAGAGACGGTATTTTGACCAATTAGATATATTAATAAAAGACGCATTACCTTTGCAGCCTTATTATAAAAAACAAGCAGAGCGATATTTTAAAATACGCAATCAGGCGAATGATCAGTTTTGACGCACAAAATGATTTTACTTTAGACCAGCAAGAGCATTGGATTGCGTGGTTGGAGGGTGTAATTAAGGCCGAAGGGTTTAATTTGGGCTCATTGGAGTATGTTTTTTGTAACGATCATTTTTTGCTAAAACTCAACCAAGATTTTTTAAATCATGATACCCTCACAGATATAATCACCTTCGATAATAATGCGGGCCAAACCGTTCATGGTGAGATTTATATTTCAACGGAGCGCGTGCGTGAAAACAGTCAAGAATATGGGGTGTCGGTAATGAATGAACTTGCAAGGGTAGTCGTGCATGGGGTGTTACATTTATGTGGCTATAAAGATAAGTCGGAGGAGGATGTTTTAAGCATGCGCGCGCGCGAAGATTATTGGATTAAAAGATTCAACATACTGAATATCAGTTAGATATATTTGTTTCACGTGAAACATTAAGTTATGGACGCAAATTATGATGTTATTGTTGTTGGGGCAGGCCACGCCGGATGCGAGGCTGCTGCCGCTGCCGCCAATATGGGGGTGAAAACATTGTTGGTAACAATGAATTTGCAAACAATTGCTCAAATGTCCTGTAACCCTGCTATGGGGGGAATTGCAAAGGGACAAATCGTGCGTGAGATTGACGCCTTAGGGGGTTACAGCGGAATTGTATCCGATAATACCGCGATTCAATTTAAGATGCTTAATAAATCCAAAGGGCCTGCCATGTGGAGCCCAAGGGTTCAGAGTGATCGTATGCGTTTTGCTGAGTTGTGGCGCCTTATGCTAGAACAGACGCCAAATCTTGATTTCTATCAGGACATGGTGACGAATTTGTTGTATGATGGAGATAGAATAACAGGAGTCCAAACGTCATTGGGAATCGTTTTTAACGCAAGGGCCGTGGTGTTAACTAATGGAACATTTCTTAACGGCCTTATCCATATTGGAGAAAAGCAATTTGGCGGGGGGCGCGCTGGTGAAAGAGCTGCTACAGGAATCACTGAAGTGCTGGTTGATTTAGGCTTTGAAACGGGGCGAATGAAAACAGGCACCCCACCGAGAGTAGACGGGCGCAGTTTAGATTTCTCAAAAATGGTAGAGCAGCCCGGTGATGAAGACCCCCAGAAGTTTTCTTTTACGGACCAAACTAAACCTTTAGCCCAGCAACGCTCGTGTCATATGAGCTACACAAGCTTGACGGTGCATGAGTTATTACGAGAGGGTTTTGATCGTAGCCCAATGTTTAATGGCGCGATTAAAAGTATAGGCCCAAGATATTGCCCTTCTATTGAAGATAAAATTCACCGTTTTGCCGACAAAGATCGTCACCAGTTGTTTGTGGAACCTGAAGGTTGGAACACGGTTGAGTACTATATCAATGGATTTAGCACCTCTCTCCCTGAGGATGTTCAATTACGGGCCTTGCGCGCTTGCGCCGGCTTCGAACAAGTCAAGATGTTTCGACCAGGGTATGCTATAGAATATGATTACTTTCCACCAACACAGTTGAGCCATAGCCTAGAAACTAAAAACGTTTCAGGACTGTTTTTCGCGGGTCAGATTAATGGAACCACAGGTTATGAGGAAGCAGGCGCTCAAGGATTAATGACAGGGATCAATGCAGCGCTTTTGTGTCGTGAGCAGGAACCGTTTGTTTTAAGGCGAGACGAAGCTTACATTGGTGTTCTAATAGATGATTTAATTACCAAAGGCACCAAGGAGCCTTATCGAATGTTTACCTCGCGCGCGGAGTTCCGCACGTTATTAAGACAAGATAACGCGGATTATAGATTAACACCAAAAGGCCACGCTTTAGGTTTAGCAAGTGAAGCACGGATGAAGCGGATGGAGCAGAAATATGCGTCAAGCGATGCTTTTATTGAGTTTTTTAAAACAACAAGTGTGCTTCCTGAAGAGATTAATCCGATCCTCGATCGGCACGACTCATCACCCGCGCCGCAAAGTGATAAATTGTTTAAATTCTTTTCTCGTCCAAACATAGGCATGCAGGACATGTTTGATGTGAAGACAGTCTCTGAGTATGTTGATGCACACAATCTAGATGTTGAGGTTTTAGAACAAGTTGAGATTCAAGTGAAGTATTCTGGATATATTGAGAAGGAAAAAAACAATGCTGAAAAGCTAACCAGGCTCGAAGGAATAAAAATCCCAAAGAATTTTGACTACAGTAAATTAAAATCCTTGTCTTTTGAGGCTCGCGAAAAACTAAGCAAAATACAACCCACTACAATATCCCAAGCGTCAAGGATCAGCGGGGTATCACCGAATGATATTTCAGTGCTTTTGGTGTTTATGGGCCGGTAATGTTTCACGTGAAACAAAGCATTAAGTAATGACAAAAACCAGCGCCATCGAATCACATGTTCCAAGAGCAGTCAAGGATTATATGGTCACTGCAGAACGTTTTTCCTTGGTGTGGAACGAGGAATATAAGGCCTATCAAACAACGCCTCGCCCAAAAGAGCTCTCTTCATATTACAATCATCCAGATTATATTTCGCACAATGACGAAAGTAAAGGTTTGGTCGCCCAAGCCTATCGCTTTGTCCGTAATTGGAATATACGCATCAAACTTAAATGGCTGAACAAAGCAAATTCTCTAGGTAAAAAACTCTTGGATTATGGGTCGGGCACAGGCGACTTTCTCAAAGCGGCAAATAAAAATTTATGGGACGTAGAAGGTTTAGAGGTTAATAAACAGGCCCGCACTCTGGCCAATAAAAAAGGACTTAAAATATTTAAGGCGCAATCTCAAATCGGAGAACAGAGATATGATGTGATAACGCTTTGGCATGTCTTGGAACATTTAGATAATCCTCGCGAGATGGCAAAATGGCTTAGCGAACACCTTTCAGAGCGAGGGGTGTTGATTATCGCGGTGCCGAATTTTAAATCGTGGGATGCAAAGTTTTATGGTCATCATTGGGCGGCCTATGATGTGCCCAGACATTTATGGCACTTTTCTAGGGAGAGTATACGAGCCTTATTTGGTCAAGATTTTGAACCCATCCAAACCCACCCGATGTGGTTCGACGCCCTTTATGTGAGTTTGCTGTCGGAGCGCTATAAAGCCAATAGCGGATTTGCGCTTAGAGGAATATTGATCGGCTTATGGTCGAATTTCTGCGCTTTATTCAGCAAGGAGCCCTCCTCCTTGACTTATGTCCTAAAAAAACGGAATTAATGGTGTTTACGGGGCGCAAACAAGTGCGTTCAAGGGTAATTGTGGAAAAAAGCAAAAACAAGCTTAAATCGCTTGTAAATAATTTCTTCTCAATAAGAATATCTTATTGGAAAAACAAAAAACAATTATTAAAAACAATTAATCGGCGCTTTGGTGTAAAAGCCGGGTCAATTGTACAGCAAGATCTGTAAAAATGATTTTTGCATTGCCATTGCGCTCGATGTGTTCCTCAGCCTCTTGAAGCGCGCTTTGAATTTGCCAAATATTGTTTTGATGAATAAGTGGAGCGAGTTTGGCTAGATGAAAGCCTTCGTTGTATTCACTGTAATAGACAAGCGCGGTAGTTTTGTAGTGCGTCAAAAACGCCTGACGAATTAAACCGCTACAATACGTTAAAAATGATTTTTGGGTTTCTCTTCCAAGGCCCGCCATGTGGTCACTCCAGCTGAGTAATTCTTGTATCGCCTTTTTGTTTCCTTTCGCTTTGAATGCCCCGCGAGCCCACTGTAAAAACCACTGTTCAAACAGAGGCTCCTCCCCTTGAGCGTCTATAAGTTGTTGTGCTTTGTAGTAATCCCCGTGGGCTGTTTTAGCGATGGATTGTGCCTGATGTTGTGAAAGCTTGTGATTCTGCATCAGTGCTTGTGCCAAGTCATTTTGAGAAAGCAGGGGTAGGCTGAGCAATTGACAGCGTGAATAAATCGTTTTTAATATTTTGTCCTCCTCTTCGGTGAGCAGGAGAAAAATCGTTTTTTCCGGAGGCTCCTCCAAGAGCTTTAAAATTTTATTCGAGGATTCTGAATTCATTTTTTCCGCCATCCAAATGATCATAATTTTGAACCCGCCTTCATAAGATTTAAGCGCAAGAGTTCGAGTCATTTGTTCTGTATCGGACACAGAGATACTGCCTTGTTTGCCCGCCAGCCCGATGTGCTGGTACCAAGCCATTAATGATCCGTAGGGATTGCTTTGAACAAAGCTTCGCCATTGAGGCAAAAAATCGAGGACTGATGGAACTTTTTTTACCGAGTCTGTGGTGTTGACAGGATACATAAAATGTAAATCGGGATGCACCAAAGCATCAACTTGGTGCGCGACCCTTTGATAGCTTGAATCATTCGGGTCTAAGCCAGTACAAAGGAGTGTTTTTGCATAAGCCAAAGCCAATGGAAGTAAACCGCTGCCTGTAGGACCACTAAACAATTGGGCATGGGCCACACGACCATGCGCCGCGCTGGTTTGCAAATGGTTTTTAAGATGGGTTAAGCCGATGATTTTCGAGTACTCCACCTAACAAATCTACGGATTTTTCACAAGGCATAGACCTGGGAAAAACTTATATTTGTGGCAAAACAATCCTGTAATGAAGACCCTAAACGATTTTGATTTTAACGGCAAACGCGCCTTAATACGCGTAGACTTTAACGTACCACTTAACGCGAATCTTGAAGTGACAGATGCCACACGTATCGAGGCCGCTAAACCCACGATAATGCATATTTTAAATCAGGGCGGAAGCTGTATTTTGATGTCGCATTTAGGGCGTCCAAAATCTAAAGAATCAGAATTCTCATTAAGCCACATCGTCTCTAATGTTTCTGAGATCTTGGGTGTGCCTGTGGCGTTTGTTTCAGATTGTATTGGAGATGAAGCCCATGAGGCGGCAGCACAATTACCACAAGGCGGAGTTTTACTTTTGGAGAACTTGCGTTATTACCCTCAAGAAGAAAAAGGAGATCATGATTTTTCAAAAGCTTTGGCGGCGCTTGGAGACATCTACGTTAATGATGCCTTTGGCACCGCGCACCGAGCACATGCCTCTACTGCAATTATCGCTGAATATTTCAAAGGAAAAAGTTGTTTTGGAACATTATTGGCCTCTGAAATCATCAACGTAAATAAAGTCATGCATGACGGCGAGTCTCCCGTTACAGCAATTATTGGCGGGGCAAAGGTCTCTTCAAAAATTACAATAATTGAACGTATTTTAGATTCTGTAAACCATTTGATCATCGGCGGAGGAATGGCCTTTACTTTTATCAAGGCTCAAGGAGGGTCCATTGGAACCTCACTCGTTGAAGACGACAAACAAGAATTGGCGTTAAATATTTTGGCTAAAGCCAAAGATAAAGGGGTTATGGTCCACCTCCCTATCGATACAGTCATTACTCAAGAATTTAGTAATGATGCGTCCACTGAAATTTCCCAAATTAACGCGATTCCTGATCAGTGGATGGGCCTTGATGCTGGTCCCGAGACCAGAAAGAATTTTGCCGGGGTAATTGCGCAATCCAAAACCATTTTATTTAATGGACCTGTTGGCGTGTTTGAAATGCCCACTTTTGCTCATGGTACAATAGCCCTTTGCGAGGCGATTGCACAGGCTACCCAAAACGGGGCTTTTTCTCTTGTGGGCGGCGGCGATTCTGTAGCGGCGGTAAAACAATTCAATTATGATCATAAAGTAAGCTATGTTTCAACCGGTGGTGGCGCGATGCTTGAGATGCTCGAAGGAAAAACACTCCCGGGAATCGCTGCAGTGTTAAACGCATAAATGATGATCGAAACCATGGGTTCAACGAGTAAAAATTGGTTAATTTCTCTTTGTGTTTTTTGTGTTGGTCCATTTTTGATGTTTGGACAAAATGAACCCGTCACATCAACCGAAACCAATTCATCAATAAGTAAAACCGCAATTTCAAACCCTGAGCAACACCCAGGGGCTGATCAAGCGATCGAAAAAGCTCAAGATTCTTTAAACCCTAGCTTAAAGAATAATCTAGAAGCAGCAGAAATTGAGCGCGCCTGGTACGCACTCCTTAGTGACACCTATCGTTTTGAGGAGCAGCAACAAGCCATAAACACTCAATGGGATAGCATTCCTTTACACGATAGTTTATGGTCCACAGAAATCTTTAAGTCCAGACTTGAAGCCCTAGATCAAAAAACACCTTTTCACATTACCTATAACAGTTCTCTCGAGCAGATTGTCCGTAATTATTTAAAAAACAGAAGACCACAGCTGGAGCGATTAATGGGTCTGAGCCATTACTATTTTCCGATGTTTGAAGAAGTTTTTGCTCAGTACGGCTTGCCCTTAGAAATGAAATATTTGGCGATTGTGGAATCGGCTTTGGTGCCTACGGCGATCTCAAGAGTTGGCGCACGTGGATTGTGGCAGTTTATGTTCCAAACCGGCAAGATGTTTGATCTAAAAGTAAACAGCTATGTGGATGAGCGCTGCAACCCACTAAAATCAACCATTGCCGCGGCAGAGTACCTCAACCAGCTCTATGATATTTTGGACGATTGGGACTTAGCCTTGGCGGCTTATAACAGTGGGCCTGGTAATGTGAGCAAAGCAATACGACGCTCCGGAGGGCGCAAGAATTACTGGAACATTCGTTCTTTTTTACCGCGCGAAACCGCTGGGTATTTACCGGCATTTTATGCCACAATGTACATTTTTGAATATGCCAGCGATTATGGGTTGACACAAACCAATACTCAGCCGCATTATATTACTACAGACACCATACAAATAAAACAGACCGTTGCCCTGTCTCACGTAGCTCAATTGACCCAAACCCCCCAAGAAACGATTGAATTTCTCAATCCTGAGTATACCCTAGGCCTCATTCCTTATATTGAGGACCGGCCTTATTTTTTACGAATGCCGGTCAGTGATCTCGGTTTAATAGTGGAGAATCAAGACAGCCTTTACGGCTTGGCGCGCGCAGATTTTGCGCAAAGAGAAAAACCACTCCCCGAGCTGGTGGACCAAAATAATCGCATTCGTTATCGCGTAAAAAGCGGAGATTATCTGGGCAAAATAGCCAATAAATACGGTGTTTCCGTTGCACAAATTAAACAATGGAATGGACTTAAAAGCACGCAACTTAGGATAGGACAAAGACTCACCATAATTCCCAAAAGAATTCCTGTAAATGAAACCACCTCAACAAGTCGCACAAAAAACAGCAATAAAGACGTGTATGTGGTGCAAAGAGGAGACTCTTTGTGGGGCATCGCTCAGAAGTTCCCTGGGATTACTTTGGAAGATTTAAAAAAATGGAATGATATTAGTGGGTCAGAGATTAAACCAGGAATGGCCTTAAGTTTAAAACCACGATCATGAAGAAATTAATTGCCCTTTTCGCTATGACCCTTGTTTTGGCTTGCGGACAAAACACCACCACAGACCGCAGCTATTTACCTGAATCGGCAGGCTCAATAAACGCCTTACAAGTTGTGGCGCCAGCAGAAATTTGGTCTGGCGCAGTGGGCGATAGTATTCGGAGTTGGTTCGCAGCCCCCACACCAGGCCTGCCACAAATGGAGCCTATATTTAGCCTAAGTCATTTGGCCCCAGAGCACTTTACAGATTTTGCCCGAAGCTCTCGCTTAATTCTATTCTTGTCATTAGCAGATCAAGACACATCTGGTCTTAAAACCAACGCTTTTGCACAGCCGCAACTTATGGCTGTAGCCCAGGGGCGTACTCAAGAATCGCTAATTGCTATGGTACACACCCAAAAAACTCAGTGGATTGCTCAGATGAAAGCCTTTGAACTGAAAGAGAGACAACGGCGCACACAAATTTCTCCAAAAATTCCAGAGGGATTAGCCCAGGACTTTGGCATCGAATTCCAAATGCCCTCAGCCTATCGCACAGCGGCCTCCTCTAAGGACTATCATTGGCTAAGAAAAGACTTGGTCTCTAGTGGAACCACGAATATTCTCATCTATACAGCACCGTTGAGCATGATTCCTCTGCAAGCGGAGTACCCAGGACAGTATATTCGTCATATTAGAGACGCGGTCGGCGCACGCTTATTGCCGGTTGAAGACGACTCTCGATTTATTACAGACACCACGTACGTTCCGGAAGTTAGCATGGAAGTGATCCAAGGGCGTGAGGCCATAGTTTCCCGGGGTATTTGGACCTTGAATGAAGCGTTTATGGGAGGGCCTTATTTGAATATGGCCATAAAAGACACGGTCAATGAACAATACTTAATTGTCGAGGGCTTTAGTTATGCCCCGTCTATGGCAAAAAGAGATTTACAGTTTGAGCTCGAGTCAATAATGCGGACCATTAAATTCGTTGAGGCACCAGAAAAGTAACCCACGGCCAACTTCAATACACAGGGATTTTACCCATTGGAGAAGTCAAAGCGAAAAAGAATAAAATTAAATAAAAGGCGCGTTTAAGCGCTGCGCTCAGGCAAATAAGGGATTATTTGCTGTCTTCGGATTTCTCAGACTTATCTTCTTTAGAAGCGTCTTTAAATTCCTTAATTCCACTGCCCAATCCACGCATGAGTTCAGGGATTTTCTTTCCGCCAAACAATAACAATACAACCACCACGATTAAGATAATTTGTGGGGCACCGATTACTAAGGGCAAAATTTGTGCAGTCATGGAGTAAGAATTTATTAGCAAATGTAACAAGAAATACTAACATACGGCGTTTTGACATTAAGTTTCAGAGAATCCGCGTACATTTGTTTTTATAAGCCTTAACACATGGCCCGTAAGACTTCAGGCAAAAAAAGTTTTAGAAAAAGGTTGGTACACAAGTACCGACTTTTAGTGCTGAACGAAGACACTTTTGAAGAGCGTTTTTCATTTAGGCTCAACCGGCTTAATATTTTTGTGATCACCGTTTTTTCTGCTTTGGGCTTAATCTTGGGCACAACTCTGCTCATTGCTTTAACCCCTTTGCGCGAATACATTCCTGGGTACGCGTCAACAAAGCTGATCAAACAAGCGGCGAGTCTGAGCGAACTTACGGATTCTCTTCAACAGCGATTAGTGGCCAATGACACTTACCTTCAATCCATTCGTGAAGTGTTGACAGGTAATTTAAAACCCTCAGCCCTAAACAAAGATTCGATCATCGAAGCGGTCGCTCGAGAGGTTGACGCTCAGCTCCTGGCGGCCTCTAAAGAAGACTCCCTATTGCGTGAACGTGTACAACAAGAAGATAAATACAATCCCTTAAGCGATGAATCTGGTCAAGATTTTGTGCTTTTTCCACCAGTTTCTGGAGTTATTACAGGGACCTATAATCCCGAAGAAAAGCATTTTGCCATTGATATTGCTACGGTTAAAAATACCCCGGTGAAAGCGACTGCTGACGGCACGGTTATTTTGGCAGAATGGACCGCTGACACAGGATATGTTGTGGTGCTGCGGCATCAGGATAATTTGATTTCCGTGTATAAACACAACGCCTCTATTTCGGTGGCGCAAGGAGATTTGGTGAAATCAGGCGAGGTCATTGCCGCATCAGGAAATACGGGCGCTTTAACAACAGGGCCACATTTGCATTTTGAATTGTGGAGTGAAGGCTACCCGATCAATCCAACAAATTTTATTGATTTTAATTAATGGGAATAAAAGCTTTTTTTGCCAAGAGACTCGCCGCAATTGCGGCAAGGAAAATTGAGCGCTGGGCCAATGATCCTATTAAAACCCAACAAAAAGTATTTAAAGGGCTGATTCAAGGGGCCAAAGACACCAAATTCGGGAAAGACCACAATTTTTCACAAATTCATAGCCATAAGGATTTTGTGGCTCAAGTACCCATACGGGATTACGAGGCCTTAAGACCTTATGTGGATCAAATGGTTGAAGGAGCCTCAGACATTCTTTGGCCAGGAAAACCATTGTATTACGCCAAAACAAGCGGGACAACTTCTGGGGCGAAATACATACCGATTACCAAAGCGTCGATGCCGCACCACATTGAAAATGCAAAAAACGCTCTACTGCTTTACATTCATCAAACCAAAAACGCGGGCTTTGTCTCCCGCAAAATGATTTTTCTTCAAGGCTCACCGGTGTTGACAGAAAAAAATGGCGTTCAATTGGGGCGTCTTTCAGGCATTGTAGCGCATTATGTCCCAAGTTATTTACAACGCAACAGAATGCCGTCTTGGGAAGTAAATTGCATAGAGGACTGGGAGACCAAAGTAGAGGCGATCGTACAAGAAACCAAGAAAGAGGACATGGCATTAATCAGTGGCATTCCCTCTTGGGTTCAAATGTATTTTGAAAAACTAATCAAGACCACAGGCAAACCCGTAGGCGAGCTTTTTCCTAACTTTAGTTTGTTTGTCTATGGCGGGGTGAATTTTGAGCCTTATCGCCAAAAGTTCGAACAACTTATCGGGCGCAGAACAGACAGCATAGAACTATACCCTGCCTCGGAAGGCTTTTTTGCCTTTCAAGATCGTCAAGAGGATACAGGTCTGCTGTTACAGCTGGACTCAGGTATTTTTTACGAGTTCGTCAAAACCACTGAGTTTTTCGACCCTTCGCCGCGCAGGCACACCCTCGAATCAGTAGCGCTTGGGGTGGATTATGTCATGATCATTTCAACCAATGCAGGTCTTTGGGGGTATAATATCGGAGACACCGTTCAATTTGCCAGCCTTAAGCCCTTTCGCATAAGGGTTAGTGGGCGCCTAAAACATTTTATCTCTGCCTTTGGGGAGCATGTGATTGGTAAAGAAGTTGAGGAAAGCATGACCCACGCTTTGCAACAATGTGGTGGAAGTATCTCGGAGTTCACGGTGGCGCCGCAAATCACCCCAGAGGGACAGGAGCTGCCCTATCATGAGTGGTTTGTCGAGTTTGAGGATCTTCCTTCAAACCTTCCTGCCTTTGCCCTGGCGATTGATCAGAAGCTCCAAGAGCAAAATGTTTATTATGCCGATCTGATTCAAGGCAAGGTGCTACAGCCTCTAAAAATTACACAAGTAAGTAGCGGAGGCTTTAATGCAGTAATGAAAAGTTTAGGGCGATTTGGCGGACAGAATAAGGTGCCAAGATTAGCCAACGACCGCGCGCTGGCGGAGCCTTTGAATCAATGGGCGCACAATTAGCGTATCTTTGCCTAGAAAATGAGTCAACAATTAGGACATACACGCACAAGAGCTCAGGAGAGTTCTAACGCAATCGAGCGGGTGTACATCACCATGCGTCATTTGTTTAATCGCGGGTTTTACAAACCCATGGGCATTAGTGGCACAGCACTCAGAGAAGCTCTTTTGACCTTACGCCCTGAAATATATGGATCCATTGCCGAAGAAAAAATAGAGCTTCAAGGCATGGTTTACATTATGGACCGATTGCCATATGGAATAGAACAGTGTCAATTTGTGAGCCTAACCAGTGACGAGGGCTATAATAAATCTCATATTCCCGCAATAATCCCTCCAAAGCGTCGCCGCCATTGTTATCGTATCGATGAGCAACAGATGAATATAGTGATTACACGTGGACGCAGTGAGATTTATGATATTCTGACCCATTTGACGTTTATGTATATCGAGTCTCACAAGATTATGAAGCAAGTCCTTGTGAGCAAAGAAGAGGGCTGGATCCTCAGTAGAGATTGGCAGAAATTTGCCGAGACCGCTACCCAAAAAGATGAAATTACCCAGGCCCAGCGCGAACTCGCGCTCATGCATGCCGCGAGTTTTCTGGGCCGCACTTATGAAGAGGTCCAAGCGTCCTACCCACTTTTTGCCCAGAAACAAGACCCCGATCATTTCATAAGGCTCATCTATCATTTAGGCAAAGGGGCCATTGATGAGGTTATGGACAAAACTAAGGCCCGTCAGATTTCGTTCAGCCCTGTATTGCGCGAGCGCCTGGGGCACCACATTCACGGGGAGCGATGGGCCAAACGCATCAAAGAAACACTGATCCAAATGGGCGCGACAGAACGCCCGATGCACATAATCAGTGCGAACATGCATAGCGTAATGAACACCTTGTATGCCGCCAAGGCACTTCCAAAAGAAGCCGCCAAAAAATCCAGCCTAGCCCTTTATGAGTATTTAAGCCAAGACGCCAATAAAAGTGCTCGGCAAAAGGTTCAGGATTTTGCCGTAAAAAACGGCATGACCTATTTAGACGACCAAAGCCAAGCCAATATTGACGTTCAAATCATAGATTTAGCCAAGGCATTGCCCGCTCGATATGACAACCGGAATTCGAGCGCCCCTGTTTTAATTGTGATGGACTATGCTTTTGGGGAGCAAGCCTATGAAACCATGGATGAATTGCTCAAGCCATTTAATGTTTCTGGCAAGACAAAATTTATGCCTGTTGTCTCGATTTCCATTATGGGAAAAGCCGGTATTTTAGAAGGAGGCAAGGGGGACATTATGATCCCAAGAGCCCATATTTTTGAAGGGACAGCAGACAACTACCCTTTTAAAAATAAGTTGAAACTCAAAGATTTTGAAGGTCACAATGCTTTTGCAGGGACCATGATTACTGTTCTGGGCACGTCCTTACAGAACAAAGACATTTTGAGTTTTTTCCATAATTCTTCCTGGGATGTAATTGGGCTGGAAATGGAAGGGGCACATTATCAGAAAGCGATCCAAGCGGCCTCAAAAATAAGAGGAAGCATTAACCCTTCTGTGTCGGTGCGTTATGCCTACTATGCCTCTGATAACCCACTCGAGTCAGGAAGTACCTTGGCCTCAGGAGGCTTAGGCACAACAGGAGTGCGACCAACCTATGTGATTACCGAAAAAATCATTGAGCAAATCACATAAGCGGACTAAGCGCGGTGCTATAATCATTGAAATTCCGATATTTGCGCGTAATGAACACAAATACCAACACGATTAGACCTGCTCAATCAATCCTAGTCACAGGGGCAGCTGGCTTTATTGGGTCAAACTATGTGAACCATTACGTGCCACTGAGTGAGGCACACTGGGTTGTTTTAGACAAGTTGACTTATGCAGGGAATTTGGACAATCTAAAAACCCTGGAGGGCCAAAAGAACTGCACTTTTGTACAGGGTGATATTTGTGACAAGAATCTATTAAAACAACTGTTTGAGCAGTATCAGTTTGATACGGTATTGCATTTTGCTGCCGAGTCTCACGTAGACAACTCCATAACTGGGCCTAGAGCCTTTGTAGAAACGAATTTACTGGGTTCTTTCGAACTTTTACATGCGGCCTATGAGCTTTGGATGGAAGGACCAAATGCGATAAAAAACCAATTTGCCCACGCTCGCTTTTTGCATGTTTCGACAGATGAAGTTTATGGAACCTTGGGTGAAACCGGTCTGTTTCGCGAGGACACCCCGTATGCCCCAAACAGCCCATATAGCGCTTCCAAAGCAGGCTCAGACCTATTGGCCCGGAGTTATTTTCACACCTATGGATTTCCTGTGGTGACGACAAATTGCTCTAACAATTATGGCCCGAATCAACACTGGGAAAAACTCATTCCAACCATCATACGCAAAGCGATTTCTGGACAAGACATCCCCATTTATGGTGATGGTCAAAATATTCGGGACTGGCTTTACGTTTTAGACCACTGTAAGGGGATTCATAAGGCGCTCCAGCAGGGCACTTTGGGAGAAACGTATAACATTGGCGGACGCAATGAGCGCAATAACGTATACATTGCCGAGCGCATTTGTGCAGCCTTGGATGACTTAAGGCCAAAGCCTCAGGGGCGGCACAAAGACCAAATTACCTTTGTTAAGGATCGGCCAGGGCATGATTTTCGTTACGCCATTGATGCCACAAAAATTGAGCAGAACTTAGGCTGGAAGGCTGAAGAAACTTTTGAAACTGGGATTGTCAAAACTATAGAGTGGTATTTGGCACATCCTGAGCGTTTGTCGCAAGAATGATATAGCCAGCCAAGGGATTAGCCCGGGCTAAAAAACACAGAAGAAATCTCATAAACTAACCATAACGCGCAGCATCATGAAAGGAATTATTTTGGCAGGAGGTTCAGGCACTCGTTTACATCCATTGACCTTGGCCGTGAGTAAACAACTCATGCCCGTTTATGACAAGCCGATGATTTACTACCCACTCACCACCTTGATGTATGCTGGGATTCGCGAGATTTTGATCATTTCAACCCCTGAGGACTTACCGCTCTTTAAGAAGCTTTTGGGCGACGGCACCCAATTAGGCTGCGCTTTTAGCTATGCCGTTCAGCCTGAGCCAAACGGATTAGCTGAGGCATTTATTATTGGCGAGGAGTTTATTGGGAAGGATAAAGTGGCCTTGATTTTAGGAGACAATATTTTTTACGGTGCAGGGCTGAGCGAACTCATGCAAGCACAAAATGATCCTACAGGAGGTGTTGTTTTTGCCTATCATGTTCAGGATCCAGAGCGTTATGGTGTGGTTGAATTTGACGATCAAGGTAACGCCCTCTCTATTGAAGAAAAACCTTCAAAGCCGAAGTCTAATTTTGCTGTTCCAGGCATTTATTTTTATGATAATCGTGTGGTTGAAATTGCCAAGTCGATTAAACCCAGTGAACGCGGAGAACTAGAGATTACCGCTGTGAATAACGCCTACCTAGAAATGGGGGAGCTCAGTGTTAGTGTCTTAGATCGCGGCACTGCTTGGCTCGACACAGGGACGTTTAGCTCCTTGATGCAAGCCTCTCAGTTTGTTCAAGTGATTGAAGCCCGTCAAGGATTGAAAATTGGGGCCATAGAAAAGGCGGCCTATCGAATGGGCTACATCGACCAAGCCCAACTCAGAAAATTAGCCAAACCGCTTCTAAAAAGCGGTTATGGCAAACACCTAATGCAATTGGATTAATATGGAGCGTATTGACACGCCATTGAAAGATGCTTTTTACCTGATTCCCCCGCAATTTGAAGATGCGCGCGGGCTATTTTCAGAAACCTATAACGCACAGACATTTCTCAAGGTCACGGGACTTGAAGTGAACTTTGTTCAAGACAACCAATCGATTTCTAAATTTGGTGTGCTGCGGGGCCTGCATTTTCAGTCTGGAGCACATGCCCAGGCCAAACTAGTGCGTGTGTCTGCAGGTAAAGTCCTGGATGTGATTGTGGATTTGCGTAAAGAAAGCCCGACTTTTGGACAACATTACAGCATAGAGCTGTCCGCAGAAAACCGCATTCAACTCTTTGTGCCCAAAGGATTTGCTCACGGATTTATTACCTTGAGTCCTGAAGCGACCTTTTGTTATAAATGCGATGCCTTCTACAATAAAGAAGCGGAAGGCGGAATTCTCTATAATGACGCAACCCTCGCTATTGATTGGCATCTAAAACATGATGATGTTTTGGTCTCAGAAAAGGACCAAATATTGCCGACGTTTTTAGACGCTACCGCATGAAGAATATATTGGTGACAGGAGCCAGTGGCCAGCTTGGGCAAAGCCTTCGCCAGTGCTGCTTAGCATACCCTGAGATGAGGATGCAGTTTTACACGCGTCAGGATTTTGATTTGGAACAACCCGATCAAATGAGCCATGTTTTGGACGAGCAAAACCCCAGCGTTGTCCTTAACACGGCGGCGTATACCGCGGTAGATGAGGCAGAAAATAAACCAGACCGCGCTTTTGCTATTAACACTCTAGGGGTAAAAAACCTAGCCGAACTCTGTGCGGCACGCAACATAACGTTAATGCATGTGTCCACCGATTATGTTTTTAACGGAAATGCGCACCAGCCTTATTTAGAGGATCACCCTACAGCACCACTTGGGATTTATGGACAGAGCAAATTGCAGGGAGAACAAGCCGTAGAAGAGATTAACCGGGACCATTATATTGTGCGCACGTCGTGGCTTTATGGTCCTTATGGTAATAATTTTCTCAAGACCATGCTTAAACTGGCGGACCAAGGAAAATCATTGACAATCACTACCGAGCAAACGGGCAGCCCGACCAGCACTTTGGATTTGGCAGACGCCCTCTTGGGGTTAATAGAAAAACAAGCGCCTTATGGCACTTATCACTTTAGCAATACAGGCCAAACCACTTGGCACGGCTTTGCAAAAGAAATCTTTAAGCAAACCCATCAATTGGAAGGCGTCAAACTTGCCGAAACCGCGGAATATCCTACTTTTGCAAAGCGTCCAAAGTACAGTGTATTGGACACCAACAAAATAAAACAAACCTTACAACAACCTATTCGGTCATGGCAAGAGGCCTTGGCTGAGGTTATTCACCAAATTTAATAAGCACCATGGAAAAGCACACAGAAGAAGTCGACTTGTTTTACGTGTTGAAAAAACTCAAAAATGTTTATTTGGGATGGCTAGCGCGTGGCTATCACGCTGTTCAATTTCTTAAAAAATATTGGATTGCCTTGGCCATCATGATTATAGGAGGCCATTTTGCGGGTAAGTTTTGGCAGCAATCACAGCGTCCAAAGCGACAAGCAGTAATGATTGTTCAGAATAACTTTGGCAGCTCGAGCTATGTTTATGACGCTGTTGAAATCCTTAACATCAAGTGTAAACAAATAGACGAACAATTCTTAAAAGAGGTTGGACTTAACACAGAGACCCCAGAAATCTTGGAGATTGTGATTGAGCCAGTGGTCAGTGTTAACGATCTTTTAAAGGTTAGTGAGCCTAATGACCGTAATATAGACACTTATATTTCGCGTATTGAAACCGAGGAAGACCTCATGGTTTCTGAGATATTTTATCCGCAATACCACTATCACAAAATAACGGTCACCACTAACACGCCAAATGCTAAGGTTTTGGATAAAATATTAGCGTATTTAAACAGTAATGACAATTTTAATACCATCAAAGATGTTGTGGTTGCCGAAACCGATTTGCGCATTGAGCGTAACAACAAGACCATTGAGCTCATCGATGCGCTTTTTGCCGAATATTCTGGAAAGAATGAAGCTGAGGCCATTATGACCAACGACCTGAATATTCCAACGATACGAATCAACAACACGAACCTGCATCAATTGGTCGAGAAAAAAACTGAGCTGATTGAAGAGAACAAAGAACTTATGGCCGAACGCACCAAATACGGTTCTGTTGTCGCCGTGGTGAACAGCCCTCGACTGGTTATGTCGGCTGATTTTTTTGATAAAAAAGGCACGCTGATTCCTTTAGGATTAGTGGTGTTATTTTTCGGATTCTTTTGGCTAAAGGGCTTGTATCTCAAAGGGAAAAAGCACGCTTCAGCGGCCTAGTCGCTTAACCTCAGCGATCCAGCCTATGAACTTATTGTCAGGCAAAG
>Ga0181555_1000187_pt1 | contig 61485 bp, 68 predicted proteins | sample 011ome_15_FD_145601 | JGI IMG/M metagenome (GOLD analysis project Ga0181555, IMG submission 145601) | Coastal salt marsh microbial communities from the Groves Creek Marsh, Skidaway Island, Georgia - 011504AT metaG (spades assembly) | ecosystem: Environmental > Aquatic > Marine > Intertidal zone...
TGCTGTTGCGGTTGCGGTTGCGGTTGCGGTTGCGGTTGCGGTTGCTGTTGTTGTTGTAATTGCTCTATAAGTTGTTCTTGCTGTTTCAGTTTCTGTTCTAGAGTAAGAATAGTTTGTTGTTTTTTCTGTAAAACAGTAAGAGCTCTATCTAAATGTGTTTCTGGTATTTGTTGTGTTTTTTCTTTTCCATCAGTTACAAATTTTTGAAAAATAGCATGTCTAAAAGTATTATCTTTATTCACGTTTGAATTACAGAATTCTCTAGTTGGAGATTTTGGTGGAGTAATTTGTTGTTTAAATGTGAGTGAACCATAGTTAGGGTATGGCTGTCGAACTGGTGAATTACCAAATTTTGGAAAATCATCGGATGTAGGAACTGTTTGATTTTCATTTGTAGTATCTTTTTCTTCTACAGCATCTTCATATTTGATTTTAATATATTTATTGATATCAAAATGAAATATATATTTTTCTGTAAATTGAATTGAAAAACATTTAGTGGGAATAATATTACCAATCAATCCTTCCATGTTTTTTGTATTTACAAAAAATGAACACCTTGTTTCATCAAATACTACATCGCAATCAAAAGTCCATCCTAATTTACTTTTTAAAAACGTGTTAATATATTTATCAGGTTCTTTTTCAAGTAATTCTTTAATATTTTTCTTTTCTTTAAATTTAAATTCTGTTCTAATGATAAAAATACAATTATTACCTTCACTATCAATACTTTTTACTGTTTTATAAGGAACTCTTTCTCCTTCATCTGTAACAAATTGATTAACTGACATTTTTTTCTTTTCGCCTTCTTCAGATAACTCACGATTTTTTGTTTATTACATTTATTTATAATATTTCAATTTTTTTATTTTAATCAATATTATAATTTGTATCAAACTTTAATTTAAATAATAAATCTAAAAATAATTTAAAAAATACTAAGTTTAGTATATATAATTAACAGTTAAATTTTTAATAAAATGAGTGTTGTAAAAGATAATACAAAAATTCAAGAATTATTGGGTAGTGACACATTTAAAACAAGAGTTATAAATGGTGCAGAACAATACGATATTGATAAAATATCATATAGTATTGCTAATAATCCCGAGTTTAATTTAAAAAATTCAAATAATATTTCAATAATGTCAATTAATGATAATGATGCTAGAGAAGAAGTTATAGAAGAATATGATATAAAATCAAATTATGATAGTGATAGTGATAGTGATAGTATTAAAAAATGTATAGATATTATGTATAAACTTTCGTTAGATAATTATTATGTTATTGATTATAAAGGAATTAAATATGTTATTTATTTAATGAAGGAAGGAAACGGTCCAATCCGTATTAAACACAAAGTTGATTATTATATTTCTATATATTTCTATTTTGTAGGTTCAAACGAAAATTTTGAAGATTTAAGCAAGATATGTCATTTATATTATGAAAAACATTTTTTACAATTAGAAAATGATAATAATAATCTTAGTATTTATTTAAAAGGTGAATATGGATATGATAAAACAAATACAATAAAACAAAAAAGTGTTGAAACACTATATCTTCCTAAAAAGGATATAAGTTCTTTAATGAATGATGTTGAAAAATTTATTGAAAATGAAAAACTTTATAAACATTTAGATATTAATTATAAGCGTTGTTATTTATTTGAGGGTATTTGGGGAAGTGGTAAGACATCTACAATTAGGACGATTGCTACAAAATTTAAATACAATATATCCATTATAGCTTTTGATTCATCTTTAACAGATGCTAAATTTTATGAAGGTTTACGAGATTTGCCAAAAAATAGTATTTTGGTTCTTGAAGATATTGATTGTTTGTTTCAAGAACGTAAAAAAAACGATGAAATGAAAAATATGATTACATTTAGCAGTCTTTTAAATGTATTAGATGGTATGCTTACTAAACACGGTCTTATTACTATTATGACTACTAATTACAAAATTAATCTTGATAAAGCACTTATTCGTCCAGGTAGAGTTGATTACATTTTACATTTTGATTTTATTAGGAAAACTGAAATTAAAGCAATGTTTATGAGGTTTATTTATGTTGAAGAAGATATTAAAGAACAAATTACAAATAAAGAAGAAAGGAATAAAATATTTACAGCATTTTACGATGAATACAAAAAACTCAATATTCAAATAACTGCTAGTCTTTTACAACAATATTTATGGAAATATATTAATAAACCAAAAGAAGTTATTGAAAATATTGATGAAATTAAAGACCTTTACGACCAGACAAATTTAGAAACAGAAAAAAATCTTTATACATAAAAGTTTATGTATAAAGATTTTTTATATTAACTTTTATTCAAAATTCTTATTTAATATATATGTACTGCATTCATCAAATGATGTGAATACAGGAATATTATACTTATATGCGTGTAGTAATAAGTAATTGATAATCTTTTTTACTTTATCCCAGCATAAATCCTGTCTCTTTAAAACGCGCTTTTTATGTTCATTTATATCTATTATAACAATTGCATCTGGTATAATCTCCCAAAATAAAGAACCTATAATATGTCTTTTGTCTTGTTTTAATATTTTTAATTGTGAATCTATTCTTTTATAATGTTCTTCTCTTATATTTTCTGTGTTATTTTCTCTTTCAAAATTACAATTATGATATTTATTTAATACAACATCGGCGTCTTCAAATATTGTATTTGTATTATTTAACCATGTTGTTTTACCTGTCCCCGATGGAGATAAAACTATAGACATATTTGATTTTATATAAAATATAAATATATTATTCAAATTAAATAAAAAATAATAGTTATTAATTTATTAATTTAAAACATTTTTATCATACATATGTATAATATCGAACCGTTTATTATTTGATAAATAATAATAATTATTTTGATAAAAACGATGTTTTGATATTATCACTTCGGTCCCATAGCTCAGCTGGTTAGAGCATCCGACTGTTAATCGGAAGGTCGCAGGTTCAAGTCCTGCTGGGACCGCATTTTTGGTATATTCCAAAAAAAATTATTTATTTTTAATACTATTTTTTATTTATTTTTAATATTATTTATTTTTAATACTATTTATTATTTATTATTTATTATTTATTATTTATTATTTATTATTTATTTTTAATACTATTTATTATTATATTATAATACTATTCATTATTAATTTCAACATCTGTCCATATACATTTATCAACAGAATATGTGTCGTTCCATTTATCTAGAGCGTCAATCCATATGTCATTTTTCCAATCATTAAAAAGGTCTTCTTCATCATAATTGTCTAATGGTTCATTTTGATAATATTCATCATATACTTTTTTAGGATCATATGAAAATTCATATTTAATCCAATATTCACATTCAAATTTAGTATGTTTTCCTTTATAGTATTTATAAAATTCATTTTGTCCATCTTCATATCCATATTCTTCAATACTTACATTATATTTTACTTCAATATTTTTCCATAAATTTATAGGAGAACCCCAAGGAGTATTAAATGTAAATTTAAATGAATTTTCAGATGTTTCTATAATAGATACACATGATGGTTCCCATTTAACACTCCATTTTGTATAACATTGATTTGGTTCATTAATAGGTACAAATGTGCTCGCAAAATTAGTCAAATCTCCTTTTTGTTCCCAATCTTTAAATGGTTTAATATTTTCAAAATCACCCTTTATATTTACTGTTCCAGAATAAAAATTAGGCATTTTTTTAGTTATATATAAGTTTATTAAATTTGCTATATTATCATTAATAAATTCAATTTTATTAAAATTGAATTTATTAATGATAATAATATACATTTATTGAATAATGACTACATATGGAGAAATACCAGACTTTGAAGATAGTAAAAGATTCTGAAGATAATATTATTCATTATAATACAGATAAAGATTATGATATAGTTAAATCTATATTTCAAAGTATTAAATATAGAAAAATTTTAATAAATGAAGAAATACATAATAAAGCTAATGTAAATGATATGGTCAATATTTTAGACGAATCGTGTATTAATGATGATATATTGAATGAATATATTATTGTAAAAACAAACAAATTTGATTATAAAGAATTGCAAGAAGAATTTATTAGAGAAAAAATAAATTTATTATCTAGTAAAGAATCTATATATTTAAATAATGTGTTTAAATGTGAATTATGTATGGGTGGTTTTACAGAATTAACAAATCATAAACACGCATGTCAATTACACAAAGGTAGTTTCGTTTTACACGCTAATAAATGGGGGTGTTGTGGTAATTCTAAAGATCATATTGGTTGTATAGTAAGATATCATAAAAAAAATATGAATGAAAATGAAAATGATAATAATAATATTAATAAAATATATAATTTATTTTCTAATTAGCAGGAATGCACGCCATACATACTGTACCTAAATAATTATAATCTGGAAAATAGTTTTTCATTGGAAATGTATTAAATATTCTTAACATAAATTCAATATTTTGATCACTATTTTTAATAATTACAATATCTCCTATTCTCTTTCCTTTTGGTAATGCCCAATGAAAATGACCATATGTAAATAAATTAGTATATTCATTGTTAAATAATAAGTTTACATCTATATAAGGTATATTAATTTTACTAATATCTATAATATAAATTTTTTTTTTAATAATATCACCTGTTGGTGATTGATAATTATGATGTAAATGCCTTTTTTCATAATTTAATTTTTGACTTAAATTAGAATTATCTTTATTTAAATCAAAATTATTTTCTCTTTCTGTTTTAATATTTATTTCTAATTCTATTTTGTCTTCTTTTAAAGTTGTATTGTCTTCTTTTAAAGTTGTATTGTCTTCTTTTAAAGTTGTATTGTCTTCTTTTAAAGTTGTATTGTCTTCTTTTAAAGTTGTATTGTCTTCTTTTAAAAATTTATTCGCGCGAATTAGTTCTAGATTTCTTTCTGATAATGTAGAAATTTGTGCTTTTAATTTTTCAATTTCTTTTTTATATTTTCCAATCGCACATTGACCTACCGAAATCTCTTTTTTTAATATTTTAATTTTAGTACTATTGTTATTTTGACTACTTATTTGAGTTTCGATTGTATGTTTTTTCTTATATTTTACTTCAATAAATTTTCCATCTTCTGACATTATTTATATTTTAAAAAATACATTTAATATAAATATTTTCAATTTTAAATAATTTATATTTTCTTAAATATTTAAATTAAGGGTTTTTCGTTTAATAAAATTAATAATATATTTAAAGAAGTAATATAATGTTTAATTTTATAAAAAATGCCTTATTATCATTATTAATAATAAATAATGTAAATGCTAATAAATCTTATCAAGATGTTATTGACTATGAATTAATGTATAGTAGTGATATATTTAATAATAATACTAATAATACTACAAATTTAAAATATAATAATAATTTAGGTTTTTCAAATGGGTTAATAGATAATATAGAGTTTAATAAAACATTTAATTATACTTTAGATGAATGTAAAGATGTATGTAATATCTATGAAGAATGTGTCGCTATATTTAGATATAAAAATAATTCTCAGATAATTTGTAATTATTTATCATATATAAACCAACCATCTATATTTAATTTTACATCTAATAGTTATTTTAAAGTAAAACATCATAAATATGGTAAAACTCAATTACATTCAATAAAAGGTACAATTTTTAATACATATGAAATATATAATGGTATCCAACAAAAAAATAGGGGAAATACTACATTATATTTGGATTTAAATCATAATGGTGTATTAGAACATAATGAACCTTCCATAATAGCAACATTTGGACAAGAATTTATATTTGATAATGTTAGTCCTGGTATATATTTAATAAAACAAGTAATACCTGATAAATGTTATCAAATTTATCCAGGACTATATGGTAATCATAATAACATTGATATATTAGGAGACGGTTATATTGATAATGTAATGTATTTTTATGAAATACCCCATAAAAATAAATTATTTTATGGAGGTAATATTGAAGAAAATATGATATTAAATGAAATTAATTATTCATATGTAATTGGAAATGATAATAATACATATTTGACGTTTTATCCAAGTAATAGTATTATATTATCATTTGTGGATGAAACAATTATTGATAATACTGGCGATGATATTTATATTGAATTATATAATAATACTTTTATAGCAGCTAATGTTTCAATTAGTCATAATAATAAAGAGTATTACCATATTGGAATATTAAATAATGAAACAAAATCATTTGATATTTCTAATAGTCGCGAAGTAATACCATTATCTTATATAAAATTAGATTTTTATAATGATGAAAATGAAACTTATAATAAAGATAAATATATGAATATTGTAAGTATTAAAGGTAATATAGATAGTTTATATAAACCATCATTTGGTTATTATATAAATGTTCCTAATTATAAAAGTAATATTATATTTTATAATGATTGTCATTATATACTTAGTTGTAAAGGGTATTGTCTTTTTAATACATTAGATTTAGATGATTATGCGTCTTGTATATACGGTTGTAAATTATTTGAAACTACAAATATGTGCAATTGTAATGATATAATGAATGATAATAATGTAACTACTGGAAATAGTGTTGAATTTACTGGAATTAATTATGATAATAAAAGTAGTTTAAATGGTTGTTATTTAGCAATGAAAAGATATTTATATCCAAATTATACATTATTTGAAAATTCTATTGGATATTCTCATTATGAATTTGATACTAATTATACATACGATAATAACTTATCGTGTATCAATAATATGTTAGATTCTTGCAGTAATGAAAATTGTAGTTCATTTAGTTTAGATAATCACAATTCTTTAAGCGGAGTGTCAAATATTGACTATATGACATATTATAAACCATATTATAAATCAGACAATACTAAAAATATGATTATTAAAAACACATTTTTAGATATCCTTGATATATCAACTAGCACATCTACAACTACAACATCAGAAACAACAACTACAACATCAGAAACAACAACTACAACATCAGAAACAACAACTACAACATCAGAAACAACAACTACAACATCAGAAACAACAACTACAACATCAGAAACAAGTATTATATTAGGTACATATGAAAATATTAAAGATAATAAAAATGATTATTTATATTATACTATTCCAATTTGCGTATTGGGTTTTTCTTTTTTTGTATCAATGATAGTTATAGTTATAATGTCGTGTAAAAATACAAAAAATAAAAAGAAGAAAAGTAATATAGTATATCAATATGATAATCCAATATATGCTGATTCTGATAATAATATAGAAGTTCATAATGATCACGATAATGATAATGAACACGCAAATGATAACCCCAATGATAATGATAGAACTAATAATCCATATAAAGGATATTACTACGATACTAGATATGATTATTTACGTAATAATGGAAATAATAATCATATAAATAATGAATCTTTATATCAACTTGATTATGCACAACCTTCTGATAGTTATTTAGAAATTCTTGGGAATAATAAAAAAACAACAGACCTATAATATTTAATTGTTTCTTTTTAATATTTTTTAATTTTTGTGTATAATACTGAATTTAATATTCTAAATTTAAAATAAGAATAACTAGATTATATAAATTTTAATATTTTTAAAAATGAATAATAGTTCTCTACTTAATCCTTATGCTTTGTTAGGTGTTACAGTAAATAGTACTTTTAATGAATTGAAACGCAATTATTATAATATGGCGTTAATGTGTCATCCAGATAAAGGCGGTAGTGGTGATGATATGCACATTGTTTTAATGGCTTACAATTATTGCAAGGAACAACTAGAGAAAAAAGAGGCAAAAGAAACAACATATGAAAAACTAGAAGAAGAATTCGCAGATTTTTGTAAGAACCAAGAAGCTCAATTACCAACATTCAGTTGTGTTTATGAAGAAACAAGTGATTGGATTAAAGATTTTAATAGAGAATTTGAAGGATTAAATATGAATAGTGGTGGTGGTAGTAGTAATAGTAGTAGTATTGATGATGTTGTAATGAATGACCCATTTAAAGATGGTTATGGTGATTTAATGGATATTGGAGATGAAGAAAATGCTGATGAAAATCCAATAGATTTAATTGATTACAATGATATAGAAGAACAAGTATCTAGTAATCAATTTAAAAACCAAATTGTAAAATATGAAGAACCCGCAGTATTACCAGATACAATAACACATTTTCCGTTAAATTGTGAAAAAATAGATGATTTCAGCGGTGTCTCTAATAATTTACAAATGAATGATTATTATAAATCATATGGTGGTATTGAAGAAATGAAAGAAGAGGATTTTGTATTCAGAGATTTTCCAAGTAATAATTAATATTTAAAATTGAATAATAATTAATAATTAATATTAAAAAAACATAAATACTTCAATAGTAAGTATATTATTCTTTGTAGTGTGAAAATGGTAGAATTACAAGAACGCCTTTATAATCATATGTTATTTAATAATATTGATGAAGTAGAACGTCTTTTAGAACAAGGCATAAATCCTAATTATATATCTAAAAGGGGAGATACTCTTATATATATTGCTACATTAATGGGACGTAATAGAATAGTTCCTAAATTACTTATATATGGTGCTGATTATACTATTGAAAATATGAATGATGATGTTGATTATGATGTTTTGGGAGTTATTTTATTATTAAGTAGAATTCATTTATTGAAAATATTTATAATATTTGGAATGAAAATACCAATAAATGTTGCAAATAATTGCCATAATGTTGAAAATAAAAGAATAATGGATAGTATAATGAAATTATCACCTCTTAAAATTGCTCTCACATATAATCTACTAGAAGAATTAAAACAATCTTTAAAGCTAGGAAAAATAAATTTTGATAATCTAGAAGAAATTATAGATATACGTAATAATATAAAAAGATATTCATCTAGTAATCGCAAAGATATTTTAAACATAACGGGTTACTGGAAACCATTATCTCATTTTTATTACCATAAAACATTTAGAGATAATGTTTATATATTATTACTTATATTTAATAGAAATTTTAACTTACATTTTAATTCTAATATAACATCTTTAATATTACCTTCAGAAATAGTATTGTATGTAATTGGTTTTTTAAATAGAAAAGATTGGATACTATAAATTTTAAATAAATAAAAATATATTCGCTTTTAATTATTAATATTTAATTATTTATTTTTTAATTATTTTCTAACTATTAATTATAAATACTTTTAATTAACTTAATATTATTTAATAAATTTATAAATTCAATATGCCTAGAGGAAAAAATTCTAAAAAAAAACAAAATAAAGGAAAAAAAAAAGTACCTACTAAAAAAAAAGGAGGAGTTTACCAAATGGGTGGAGGCTTTATAAAAGGAGCCGATTATAGTACACAAATAGATGGCAATACTATAAAAGTAACAAAAATGACTGGTGCAGGTCAAATTCATGAAATTGTAATGAAAGAAAATTATTTATTTTTGGCAATTATGGCGGATAACGCAAACTTGGATTCGGGGAATATACAAATTAAGAAAGCCAATAAATTCAGACTATTAACTGAAGCAGAATTAGCAAATATCGAACAAAGTATCGACGCAACCGGAGCAAGCCCCGATGCTTCCGGAGGTGCGAAAGCGAAATTAGCTGATTTACTTGCCGCAGGCAAAGGCGGAGGTGAAATAATGAAATATAATTCTGTTAATCCAGCTAATGAAAGGGTGTCGTTAAAAATGGATGATAAAGGAACACAAACTGCTACAACTGTTCCTGTTGTAAGAATGATTGTAGGGAAAGATGAAACCGATGTCAGCAAAAATAACGGCAAAGAAGTACAATCCAACACCCCTGCCAATGATAAAATTACTTATATTCTCGTAATAGATATGAGTACTAGCAGAACACCAACAATTACCCAACGAGTAAAATAATTAAAATTGAATTAATTATTTAAATATAACTACATTATAAAGATAAAAACAAAAACAAAAACAAAAAAGGGAGAATGGAATTAACGGTCATTGATTATTATAATTGTCATAAATCTCCATATATAATGTGTTTTAGAATGAATAACGATAAAACAATACTAGATTTAAAAATAAAAATTAATGAATTAAATATTAATATTATAGATAAAACTTTTACTGATTATCATTTAAAAGTAAATGATTTGACTATTACTAGTGATAATGATAATTGGACTTTATGTAAAGCCGGAATAGTGAATGGTAGTGAAATAATACTTGATTTTCATACTTTTTCATAATTTTTTAAACATTTTAAATTAAAACTCTTAGAAACTAAATACTATTATTTGTTAAATAAATATTGATTTTTTTATAAAATATCTAGGATATTATACACATAGGGGCGTTAGCATTATTAAATGGATATAAGCGACTTAAGTTTAAATTAGGGAATGGATTGTAAAAATTAATATTACTTCGTGTATATGTTATTTCTGTAGTATTATTTCTAGAATTAATATTAGTTTTTTTTTTAATCATAACAGATGATTTCGTTTTTTCGTACATTATTACTTCATAAGGGGGGTTATTTATTATTATTTTACATAATTTTTTATTATCATATTCAACAAATTTATATTTTCCAAAAGGTTCAAACACAATTTGTCTAATAATAAAACCACAGTCTAATACAGTCTTAAATTTTTCATTTGTAAAATAATGTGTTTTAAGCAAATTATTATTAATATCATATTCTTTTATGTGTGGAAACATATTATAAAATGTTTTACAAACTAAACGAAGTGATTTTTGTGTTTCAATATCGCGTATTGATTTAAAATAAGAATATACGATTTCAATTAATTCTTGTGGTAAATCATATATATATTGTATTCTAGTATTATTCATATTTAATATAAAATAAATGTATAAAAATAAAATATAAATAAAACATAAAATAAAATATAAAACACTAACTACTAAACAATGCTAACATATTCATCGTATTTTTTATTCATAAATTTATGTATAAATGGTAATTTAGGGTCATAGAAGCGTTTTTTCCACCATTGTTGTATTCTATATGCGGCTAGATGCTTTTTAAATAATTGTATTTTGATATCATTGAGTAAATTATAATATTTTTCAGTACTATACAGAACCCAATTCCATTTTTTAGTTTTATGAATTATATTTATCATAAATGGTTTGCTATCTTGTATATAAATATCGTAGTTATTATTAGGATATTTATCATCAAAATATATATTTATAAATTTACTGACAACTTCATTATTTAATTTTTTACAACGATTAAGTCTAGACATACGAATTTTTTTTTCTGCTAGACTATATATATACATATAAAATAAATTAATTTGATATCTAGGAATTATAAAACTATGTTTTATGATTTTATTATGTTTTTATTATGTGTTTATTATGATTATGTAATATTATAATTATCATATCTATTATTCATAATATTATGAACAAACTTCTTATTAGGATCATATATAATTTTTTTCCACCATTGTTGTATTTTATAAGTAGCTAGATATTTTTTATAAGATTGTTCAATGTATTTTTTATAATCTTTATTTATATTTATAAACATATCATAAATATCATATACAATATCAAATAAATTTGTATTATAATAATCATCTTCTAAATATAAATCATTTATTAAAATTTCATTACTAATTAAGTAACTATATAAGCTATAAAATTGATTAATGTGATTAAACGTAATTTTAGTTTCTATATTGTAATAATGCTTTTCAATATCACAGCAAATTTTCATTATAAAATTGTTATCATAAAATTTAATTTTATTGTCTATTTTTTCATTTATATATTTTTTAATTTTAATATATTTTTTATTTTTATCTAGAAGTTTATCCCATTTATTCTTTATTGTATCATTGAATAACGACGTTCTTTTTTGTCGCAAATTCATTTTTTATAACTTAAAAAGATTAAGATTAAATATTAAAATATTAAAGATATATATATATATTAAAAGTTTAAACTATTAAAAATATTTAAAATTAACTATATTAAAATGTCATCCAGTAAAAAAATAAGTAAAGTATCTGGTATATCTATTTTACATAAAAACAAAAAAAACATAGAGGGAATAATACAATTTGAAGAATTAGAAGGGGAACGTATTAAAGTTAAATATGAGATTAAAGGTATGGTTGATGGAAAACACGGATTTCATATTCATGAATATGGCGATTTAAGTGATGGGTGTATGAGTGCTTGTAATCATTTTAATCCTTTTAATAAAAATCACGGTGGATTAAAATCAAAAGAGCGACACAGTGGTGATTTAGGAAATATTGTTTCAAAAAACAAAATAAGTAAGGGAGAGTTAATTGCAGGTGGTCTTTCATTATCAAAGAAAAAAACCAATATACTGGGTAGAATGATTATTATTCACGATAAAGAAGATGATTTAGGTAAGGGTGTCGGAGAATTGCGAGAAGAATCACTTAAAACAGGTAATGCTGGTTCTCGTGTGGCGTGTGGTGTTATTGGAATCGCATCTAAGAAATGCAAGTGATATATTTTTTGTTAATTAAATGAATGATTTTTTAATAATTCGCTTTCATGTATATATGTATTATTTAATAGGTCATTCATACTTAATATTTCATATTGTTGGTCTAGTATTAATTTCCTACAAAAATCAATTAAATAAGAATGATTTGTATGTAATAACAATCGTTTACTCATATTAACAGCCACTTGGTGATGTGGAATCATATGTTCTAAATAACTACGCATTGTTATTTTCATATGTTCCATATGTTTAGCATGGTCATTGGGTTTAAAAAACAAAGGGTCACATTCACCGTCTTTATCTTTGGATTTAATGGGTTCATATAAACTCAATTTTGTTTTATTATAATTATTTTTATTGTTTTTATTGTTTTTATTATTTTTATTAAATAGTGGTTTTTGTTTATCAAATATGGTATCACCTATTCTTTTTTTTATGGTATTCATTTCAGTTATTTCATATTCTTGTTTTCGTATTATATTTCTACATAAATGTAAAATAGTAGGGTTTGTTATATGAGGAATTAACATATTAGACATATCTACAGCCACTTGATGATGTGGAACCATATGTTCTAAATATTCTAAATCAGATAATTTATCTGTACATGGATTTGATTTTTTAACAGTATTATTATTCATTTTAATAATTATTAATTTATATCAACTTATTATTATAAATAAATATAATAAAAATGAATAATAATTAATTTATACTATAAACTTTTATTTTTTTATGATTTCACCTATTAATTGTAGGTTGGGCTCTTTAATTTTTTGATTAAATATAAATATCATTCCATAACCACAATTAAATGTATTTAACATTTCAATTCTATCAATATTTGCTATTTTCTGTATCCATTTAAATAAAGAGGAAAATTCCCATTCTATTAATTTAAATGTTAAATTATGAGGTAAAATACGCGAAATATTATCTTTAAAACCTCCACCAGTAATATGTGATATTCCTACTAGTTGATATTTATATTTTTCAAGATAATCTAGTGTTTCATTATATATTTTAGTTGGTTCTATGATTTTATTTAAATCATAATTATTATCTTCTAAAAGTTTATTAATAAGTGTATAACCATTAGAATGAATACCACTTGAACGCATACCATAAATATAATTACCTTCAGTAATATTATTAATGGGGTCTAATTTATATTCTTGAACACCAACCGCAAATCCAGCAATATCAAATTTATCCTTTAAGTAAATACCTTTCATTTCAGCAGTTTCTCCACCTACTAATTCACAATTAGCTAATTTACAACCCTTATTTACACCATCTATTATAGCCTTACATTTTGCTTTATTCATTTTATCAATTGCTATATAATCTAGAAAAAATAAGGGTCTTATTCCAAAAGCATATAAATCATTTACAGACATAGCAACCAAATCTATACCTATAGTATCAAATTTATTCATTTTATTAGCGATTTCTAATTTAGTTCCTACACCATCTGTTGCTGCACCTAGAATAATATGATTATCATTATTATTATTATCAGTATTAACTTTATATTTATATAAAGCAGAAAATCCTCCAATATTATCAGAAATATGTTTTATATTTTCAACTAAATTATTACCTTCTTCAATGTCAACTCCACTAGATTTATAAGTTGTTTCTTTATTTAAATAAATATTAATCACATCTATTAATCCGATACTTTCTAAATGTTGAACTTGTGTTTTTAAAATAGTGGGGTCGCTAGTATTTATTAACATTTGTTTTTGTAATATTATATCACCTTTATCTACTTCTTTTATAACATTATGTATTGTACATCCTGTGAATTTTTCTCTATTATTTATTACTTCTTGATGAACGTCTAAATCCATCTTACCCCCATATTTAGGTAAAAGAGCTGGATGAACATTAATAATATTTTCTTTATATTCATCTATCAATACTGGTGTTACAATTTTCATATATCCAACTAATATCACTAATTCAACGCCATATATTCTCATTAAATTAACAATTTTTCTATCGTATTCTTCTCTTGTTAAATTTTTATTTGATAAATATGTAAAATTAATATTATTGTGTTTTGCTCTTTCAAGTATATAAGCGTCTTTTTTATTAGAAACAATTAATTCTATACTAGCATTTATTTCTTGTGATTTTATTTTATCAATTAACAATTGAATACTTGTACCTTTCGTTGAACCTAAAATTCCAATCTTAATCACTTTATTTCGCATATTGGATACAATATTACTCAAATAATAACTATTTAATCCAATATCTCTTCTGAAAAATTGGTCTTTATAAGTAATATATTTAGTGCTATTATAAAGAACCTTAAATGAATTGTAAAATGAATTATCATATCTTACCATTGATAATACTCTTCCACCTGTTGTAAAATAATTATTGTTTTTTTCACTATTATTTTTATGTTTATGTTTATGTTTATGTTTATTTTCAATAGAAACATTTGACCAATAAAGTTTAATATTATTATCTTTTAATTTAGTGAAATCAATATCCATTTTAATGCGGTTTTTTGATTTTTTAATAGGATAATCTATGTGCGACAATATTAAATTAGAAACAAATCCAGATTTCCATTTACTTTTTAATTCATTACCAAATAAACAATTTTTAAATATAGTATATAAATCAGTTTTATCTGTATCCAATAAATTTAATAATACTTGTGCTTCTGGGTCTCCTAATCTACAATTAAATTCTAAAAAATATATTCCATCAATGGTTTTCATAATACCAGCATATAATATCCCTTTATAGTTTAATTTCAATACTACTTTTTCCATATGTTCTTTAACCATATTTAACTCTTTTTCATTTAAAATATGAACGGGTGCGTGAGAACCCATTCCACCAGTATTTAATCCGAAATCATTATCATATATTTTTTTATAATCTTGTGATTGAGGCATTAAATCTATTGTTTTACCATTACAAAATCCTATAATAGATACTTCTCGCCCTTCTAGTTTTTCTTCAATAATTATTTCATTTGATGCTTCCTCAAATTTATTATCAATTAACATACTTTTAACAGAAGTTATTAATTCATCGTGATTATCTGTAATAATAACACCTTTACCACCGGCTAATCCAGACGCCTTAACAACATAATCTGTCGTTGTATTTTTGATTGTATTATCATATTTATTTTTAAAATCATCATAAGAATTACAAATTATATAATTAGCAGTAGGAATATTCATTGTTTTCATAAATTGTTTAGAATATGCTTTAGAACCTTCTAAAGTAGCCCCCTCTTTATTTGGTCCCAAGCAATTAATATTATAAGAGTTTAAATAATCATAAATACCATCTACAAGCAATGTTTCTGAACCAACTACTACCATTTTAATTTCATTTTTCAAACAAAATTCTATGAGGCTCATTTTATAATTAATAATATCAGTTTTTAATATTAATGAATTCGTAAAAATAGCATCATTTCCTGGATACATATATAAATTATTTACATCGTTAGATTTTAATAATATATCTACTATAGTATGTTCTCTAGCTCCACTTCCTAATACAAGTATGTTATCCATTGTTAATAAGTTTAAGTATAAATAATTAAAAATAAAAAAATCTTAAATTTTTAAAATTATAAATCTATAATACCAATCATCATTAATACTAGAGTTGGTTTAATAGAAATATCGTCTGTAGAGTTGTACAAACTCACATTACCACCTAAAATAGGTATTTTATATTTTTTACAATCTTCATTCATTTTATTTACTAGATTTAAAAAATCACCCATACATTCTTTCGGATGTCCGAAATTCAAACCATTAACAACACCAAGAGGATTACCATTTAATTCTTTTATTTTATTGTAACATTTTTCTATTGTATCTCCCCAAGTAATAATTAATTTTTTATTAATTTCGTGTAAATTCAGTAAGGCAAATGCTCCTTTATCTAGTGGTCCATTAAGTGTTCTACAACCTATTGAGTGGTCATATTCTTTCCATAAATCTGTTGTTTCTACTTTATTAATAATTCCGTAATTTGTAGTAGTATTTAATTTAGTATCTTCCCAATGTGTAGTTGGGTAAATAAAATCTTCAAATTTTTGTTCATATAATATTTTATCTGTATCTACTACACTATAATTTCCAGTTTCATTTACAATTCCAATAACTTCTGCTTCTAAATCCCATTTATTAAAAATATCAAAAATTGTGTTTTTATTTTCATTTGTTGCTATAATTAACATACGTTCTTGTGATTCAGATAATAAAATATCAGAATATGATAAATCATTGGATTTTAATGGTATTTTACTTAAATCAACAACGCATCCCAAATTTTTATTAGTTTTTTTTCGTCCTCTTTCTATAACTTCAACAGTTGAACATAAAATACCAGCTGCCCCCATATCTTGCATACCTTCAACAATACCTAATTCAGCAATATCACAACATGCTTCCAACAATAATTTTTCTAAAAATGGGTCACCGTGTTGTATATTATCTTTTAATTCATCATTATTTTGGTCACTACAAAACTCTTTAGATGCCATATCTGCTCCCCCAACACCATCATTACCAGTTCTCCCACCAACATAAATTAAATAACTTCCTTCATTTAATGCGTTTCCATAAATAATATTCTCTTTTTTCATAATTCCAATACAACCCACATTTAAAATTGGATTTTTATTATATATTTCACCTCGATAGAAATCACCACCTACATTAGGAATCCCTATACAATTACCATAATCCGCAATACCTTTAATAACTCTGGGTATGAGTTTATCACTATAATTATCAATTCCAAATCGCAAAAAATCCAAAATAGCTATTGGACGAGCACCCATAGTAAATATATCACGCAATATACCTCCAACACCAGTATTTGCTCCTTGGTAAGGTTCTATGTAAATGGGGTGATTATGACTTTCAATTCTCAATGCAAGACAATAACCATCTCCAATATCAACAATACCTGCGTTTTCACCAGGTCCTTGTATAACGTTCTTACCTTCTGTATAAAGTTTAGATAAATATTTTTTAGTACTTTTATATGATACGTGTTCACTAGACATAATCATATTGATATTTTTATTTAATAAAATAGTGTCTTTATTTAAAATTGTATTTACAAACTTAGCAAAAAACGTCTTATTAGCCATTCTTTCTGGATGAGGCATCATACCAAAAACTGTTTTATTTTTATTAGAAACACCAGCTATTTCATAAATAGAACCATTACTATAATTAACATACTTTAAGAATACTTGGTCGTTTTTAATTAATGATACGCAATTTTTATTGAAATAATTTCCATATTGATTAGCAATAGGTATCATTATTTCTTTATTTTGATTATCATAATCTTCAAAAAGTGATGATTCTAATCTACATTTAACAGTTTCACAATTAAACGATTTTTTTACATTTTGATTTAATTCTCCTTCTAGTAATCCCAGTTTTATTAATATTTGAAATCCATTACAAATTCCAATAATTGGTATTTTTTTCTCGTGTGCTTCTAAGATTACTTTGGAAACAGGTGAAGCAATTGCTTGTAACCCAGGTGATATACTATAACTAGATGTTGCTTTTTTATATATTCTATCACCAAAAGCAAATCCACCAGGTATTATAATTAAATCTGTATTTGGTGGTAATACAGTTTCTTTATGCCAAATATAAAAACTATTTTTAAAATAGCGTAAAATATCATTATCACAATTAGAACCAGGATATCTAATAATACCAACTCTCATTTTTAAGTAGGGTTAAATTTATATAAATAATTACTAAATATTATAAAAATTTAACGATATATTGAAATATAATAATTATTATTTGACAATTATCTTATATTAATTTTGAAAAAGTAAAAAAAATTGAATTTTTTTTGAAAACACTATTATTACAACAAAAAAGAAAAAAGAACACAAAAATGCCTTCAATTAATGACACTAAAGAAATTGATCCTCAACAAGAAGGAAATCATAGAGATGCTAAAAAAGTTGGAAGTGCTGTAAAATCATATTATATTTGGAATAATGGAAATATTCAGCCTACAAAATTACAATTTAACCAATAATGTGAAACTGGTATTCTAGGAATAATATTAAAATATTTACCGTGTTCATTAGGTAATCCATTACTATAATAAATGTAATCTTTAATCTAATTAATTTATAGTATAATTATATTTTATTAAATTTTATATTATTTTTTTTTAAACTTCATAATTATAAATAATACTAATAAAATATTAACTACAGCAATACATCCTACTATAGTAACTATTTGTATAGTGTTATTTATAGGAGTAGCAACTACACCTTGTATAATATCAACATTACTGCGAATATTAGTTAATGCATTACTTAATGAAATATCAACACTTGAAATCCGTTTCAAAATATCTTCTTTTACTGTTATTAGATCCCAATCAGTTTTATCTGCTCTTTGTTTTACATAATCATGTAGAATTTGAAGTGTTACTGTTTCTCCTGTACTCATAATTTACAATTTAAAATTTAATAATTAATTATTTATTTAATATATATATAAGAAAAAAATAAAAATAAATACAGAAAAATAAAAATAAAAATAATTAAAAATCCTAGAATATTATTTTAACCAATAATGTGAAACTGGTATTCTAGGAATAATATTAAAATATTTACCGTGTTCATTAGGTAATCCATTACTATAATATATATAATCTTTAGTATAAATATAAAAATTAAAATCCCATTTTTTATCTATATTTTCATAATCTGCTCTATATAATAAACTACTAATTAAATAACTAGTTCTTTTTTTTTTACATCTAGGAAATCTAAAATTATCCATTATAAAAGGGATTGTATTATAATAGAAATTATATCCTTCATTTAATTTAGGATAATCAATATAAATATTAGTAATTTCCCCTGTTAAGTTGTTTGCACCATCGGGGTCTACTTCTTCCAACCAAATATTTTCTATAAATTCGTCGTTTTGTATTTTATTATTCTTATCTAAATCATATGAGTTTTTAACTACTTCAACTGATTTATTATATATTAATTTATATTCCATACATTCATCAATATTTTGGTCTCCTCCTATTTCTTCTAAATGTTCTTGTTTTGATTGGTCTTGAGTTGGTTGTTGAGATATTGGTTTTTCTTCAGTTAAACTTTCATCTTCTAAATCTATATCATCAAAATACATCTTTTGTATAAATCTTGAACTAGATATATTTAGATATATTAATTATATAAAAATAAGTAAATCTTAAATTAAATGTTTAAGAAAATTATTTAATTAATAAACATATTTTTTTTTAAAAAATTAAACCAATTAAATATTTGTAAAATATATGTAATATCTTAAACACCTTTAATATGAAACATACCATTAAGATTTTGATTTGTTGGGTTATACCACTTAACTTCGGGCATTGGTGAATAGTTATTTCCAAATCTATCTCCGCTAACATATTGAGTTGTAGCACCAGGTGGTGGATTAGCAGAACGTAAATTATTATATATATAATTAGTAGCTGTTGGTGTTACATCAATTGATCCCCATTCTCTTTCTGATTGTGGTCCTCCATATAAACCGCCATTTGGGGGACTTGGTGGCATTTCTTTATTAGGATGATTATCACGTTTTATCGGTTCAACTGACCCATTCGCGTCAACATAATAATCATTTTTTTGTGGTGTTTCTTGTTTATATTCAGTATATTTACAATATCCTTGTCTAAAATTAGAAATATCCATTATTTTAATTGTATAATATTTATTATATAATACTAATTGTTTTACTATATAATATATATGTATATTTTTATTATTTAAAAAATTTATTTATAAATTATTTATATTCTACTTTTTATTTTTAAAATAAAATATTTATTTTAAAAATAAAATATTTATTATTTATAATGATATTAATGATGGCGTGCTGTATTATATTATCAGAATTAACTAATATTTTATTTTGTACTAATAAAAAGGATACTAGATATTATTATTTATCTTTAAAAAGAGTTAATAAAAATACGTTGTGGTCTATTCACGGATTATGGCCTCAATATTCAGATAATTCATATCCACAATTTTGTAAAAAAACTATATTTGATATAGAAAAGTTACAACCCATAATATTAGATTTAAATAAATTTTGGTATTCTGGAACGGAACCAAATGAAGAATTCTGGAAACACGAGTGGGAAAAACACGGTACTTGTATGTTTAATGATAGCGATGAATTTGATTATTTTAAAACAGCACTTTCATTATATGTCGAAGTAATACAATCTAATATAATAGATAAGTTTAAATTAGAAAAAGATGGTTTACAAGTAAAAATACCCATTGATTTAAATTTTAAACCAATATTACCAAATTAAAATCTATTGTATAATTATATATAAATATTAAACACAAATTAATCAGGTAGATAAAATTAAATATAAAAATAGGTAATAATGGCATTTAATGACAAATATCATAAAATTAATCTAGCAATGAGTGTTGAAAGAACATATACATCTTTTATGCGTAATTGTATTATTTTATTTACATTGGGATTAACAATTATTAATTTAACAAAACGACGAAAAACTGAAAAATATATGCTTTCTTTTATCATTATAATATCTGGTATAGTTTTAGCAATTGTTAGCACTAAAGAATTTTATGATAGAGTTAAATTAATAGAAGATGGTAATTACAAAGATTATAAATTATTAACAAAAACAATTGGTATATATGGGTTTATAATATTAATATTTATTGTAGTATTATGTTATAAATTTGTAAATATAAATGAAGAATACAATATTATTAAATTTAAAAAAAAATAAAAAAAATAAAAAAAAATGAAAAAAAAAAATAAAAAATAAATATTAATAAATATTAATAGATAATTATAGGTAATATATTAATATGGATAATTACGTATATTGTAATAGTTCAAGTAATAATAAGTACTATGAAAATGTAGATAAGTTTAGTAAGGACCACTACTTAAATCATAAAACACAAGAAGAATTACAATTAGATTCTTATAAACATTATATAAATAAATCTAAAACATTTCCTAAATATACTAATCCCCCTAGGCCACATTTTATAGAAACTGTTGATATTCAAAAACCGTATATAAAAAGCGATGGTATATTTGAAAGAGATTTAAAAACACGAATAGAAGGACCATTAACATTAAAAGAAAAGCAAATATTTGGACCATTGACTAAAGATATTAAATATCCATTTAAAAATTTTAATACAACTACCTTACAAGAGGAAAGATGTACTTGGGATAAAGATAATAAATGTATATTTCCTTATACAAAAGAACATTTACATAATCCGGCTAGTTACGGACCATTAGAAGATGAAATGAAAAGTATATATATGAATGATTTAGTTAATGAAAACAATAAAAGACAAAGTATGAAAAATATAGTCCAAGAAGATATGGACGGTTTATTTAATTTTTAATAATTCTTTTATACATTTTTATTTTAAAATATATTACTTGAATCTATAATATACATATATAACTGTAAAATTATATACAACAAAGAAGAAAGTAGCTACTGCTAAGCCAATATTATTTTCTAATATACCAACCAAACAATATATAGCATTTAATATGGTCATAATCCATATAAATGGCATAGAAAATGATTTAGCAGATTTAGTTTTATATAAGGTATACATTTGGAAAAATGCTGATAATCCATTTGTTACTATACCAAAATATCCCCAATTTTTAGCATTTATACCGATTTTTTTTGTTTCAGTTTCTATTTTCAATAAATTTTGAAATACATAATATAAATTTGTATCACCTTCTATATTTTTATTTTCTTCAACATCTATAAATTTTAATACAGATGTAGATTTGTATTCTTCATTGTCATTTTTCTTTACTGGTTTGATGTTTGTATCTATATATTCATTTATATTAATTTTGTACTTCATAATATCTTCCTTGATTTTATCTATTTCATTTTTATATTCATTTTTTACAATTTTAATATAATTTCCAGGGTATGGTATATTATTATTATTAGTTTTATAATGATTATAAAAATTTTCTATTGCACGTTTCAAATCTATACCATCATTATTTTCCTCTTCTACTGTTATTAAATCTATTTCTTCATTAGTAACTTTTACAATTGTTTTATCTATATCAACTCCTTGTAGTTTTAAAACTTCCAAATTATATAAACTCAAATTACTTAAAAACTGTTCTCTTGTTATCATAGTAAATTATATATTATAATTATATATTATAATTATAATTATAATATATAATTATATATTATAAAACACATATATTAATTATGAATACTAATAGTAAATATTATAAATTAGTTCAAAAATTTAAATATGATAAGGTACTATATATAAAAGCATTTAAAAAATTTAGTTATTTAAGTATAAGTGATATTATAACATTTGCGGTTAATTGTTTAGTATTTCCAGCAATTACTTTTCAAATAGTTAAAACATGGAGATTAAGAGAAACGAAAGATTTTAGTCCTTCCTTTTTAGCCCTTCAATTTTTTGGAGGAGCACCAGAAGGTATGGTAGGTTTAATGTTGGGTTTCATATTTGGTAATTTTCAATTAATATTAATAGGTATTTATGCTATGATTATGAGAGGATTTATGTTCTTTATGAGATTATTTGGTAAAGGAGGATTAGTGAAACCATTATTTAAATAATTTAAAAATAATATAAAATTGAATTTTCACTACTAATTATAAATAATAATAATATAAAAGTATTATGTCTGAAAAAAGGGAACACAATGACGATCCTATTGAAAATCAACCCAAATATAAAAAATCAAAACAACATAATGAACATAATGAACATAATGAACATAATGAACATAATGAACATAATGAACAAAAATGCGATAGTATTAATATAATTAATAAACGACCTACACTAAATAAACATATTATTATTGATACTCTTAATACTATTAATGTAGTAGATGAAAAATCTATAATAAATAAAAAAGAAAATACAGACAATGATTGTTATAGTAATGGAGAAACCATTAACCATTGTGTTGAATGTGGTGTAGATATGGGTTCTAGTAATCCTAGACAATATTGTGGTAAATGGAAATGTTATGGTTATGGATACGATAGTGAAGACTATAGGGAAGACGATAAAGAAAAATAATAAATAAAAAATTATATTTAATAATATTTTAATTTAATTTAGTAATTTAATTATATTTATTTAAAATTTTTTTATTTTAGTTATATTTTATAGTTATTTATAATTATTTATATTTTATTATTTGAAGCATCATAAATTCACAGAGGTTGTGATTTATTCTATTATGTATTCTGAAGTGTTTGTATTGTATTCATAAAATGATCTATTACTTTATCTTTATGTTGTATTTGTTTTTTTAAGAATATAATTTGTTCTTCGAGTGGTTCTTTTTTGAGTCGTTCTTTTTCAAGTGGTTCTTTTTCAAGTGGTTCTTTTTCAAGTGGTTCTTTTTCTTGTTGAACTTTTTCTTTTAGTTTTTTAAGTTGTTGAACTTTTTCTTGTAGTTTGTTTTTATGTATAAAAAGACATTGGTCACTATTATATTTACATCTATTTTTGCGATCATGTATACATAATTCCGTTTTATATTTTCTTGGCACTGATATAGATAGTTGCTTAGGTAGTTGAATTGTTTCTGATAGTGTCTTTAATTGAGTTATTTCTGATGGTATCTGTTGTTGTGTTGATTGTATAATTGACATAAATTTATGTCTTTTATTATAATTTTGTTGCTTTTCGTTTTGTTTTCTTTTTATAATATTACGTACGTCTTTTTTTGAACCAATTGTATCTTTTGTAATAGGATTAATATTAGAAGGTTCTCCTTCTGTTAAAGGAATATGGTCTTCCATTTTTCTAATAGTCTAGAAAATTAGTATTATTATTTTTTTAATATAAATATTTCAATTTTATTTTTAAAATAATATTTATTTTAATTAATTTAGTAATTTAATAATATTTATTTAAATTTATTTTATTATTTTAGTTAGATTATTTATAAATAAGAGGTGATGGTTGTGAATTATATGATGTTTGATATTGTGGAATTTGAGGTTGTCTAATAATATGATGAATAATCATATTCTTTTCTTGAAGTTGTTGTCTTAGATTTTGGGTTTCTTCTTTAACTTGTTTAATATGGTCTTTAAATTTAGCAATTACTAGTTTATAATCTACTTTATCTTCTTTGTGTTCTTCTGTCTTTTTTTTAAGAATATATTCCAATTCTTTAATTCGGTCTCGGTCTCGGTCTCGGTCTCGGTCATATGTTCTATCATTTTGTATATATTTATTTTTTAAGAACATCTATTCCATGTGCAAACAGACATTTGACTCTACCTTTATTGCATTTATCTTTTTCCCAATGATAACATATCGCAGTTTTATAACCTCCTTTCTTATGATAAGTTGAAAAATCTTCATTTGATTACTTTTTTTTTAACTAGGACGTATATCTGTTTTAATAATATAACCTTTAGTATCTTTTGTAATTGGATGTTCCTTAGACGACACACCTTCTTTTAAAGACATAATATCTAGATTTTTACCTGCTTCCATTTTTAAATGGTATAATAATAGTATATTAATCAGATTACTAATATTAGATAATTTTTTTTAACTAACAATATTAATCAAAACTTTAATATCTTTGATCAATATATTCTATTTTTTTTATATAAGACCATGCAACTTGAAATTTATTATAAACATAGTTAGTTGATATAATATTTGTATAAAATCTATACATAAATAATATTTTGAATATTTTACTTCCATCTGGTATTATAAACGTATTGTTTAGTATTTTAATATAAATATTATTAATATTAGTAATTTTTTTATTTAATAATATTTTGGAATTAATAATATTAATTTGTTTTACATTATTTATCCTTTCAAATTGTATATTATTTGACCGACATACATTTAACATTTTACAAATATTTATATCATTAAATTTTATATCACTCGAATTTTTAATAATTATATTTTTAAATTGATTAAGTTCATTTTTAAATTTAATATGTTTACAATATGAAAGTTTTAGACGATTACATTTAAATTCAGGGATAATTAAATTTTTACAATTATTTAGTTTTATATTGTTAAATGTAAAAATATTTCTTGTTTTATTTAAATTATCTATTATTTGTGAATTTATTGTATCCCCAGAAAAATTATTGTAGTATTGTTCTATATAATTATGGAAGTATATGTTAATTGAATAGTTTATTTTATCTAGATAATATTTATGTTGATTATAAAAAAATATAAAATCATCAACATATGATTCAATATAAAAAGCATATTCTATATTATTTTTTTTATATAAAAATGAATTAGTATTTCTTAGAAAATCATATAGCATATATTTTGTATGAATAAGAGAAATTATTTTAATATTTGACCAATTTCTTAAAACATTATATTTAATTAAAAAATGTTCATTATTAAGTTTATTATAAAAAAGAGAACAATAATTTACAATTATATTAAAATTGTCACTATTAACATAATGACATAATTGATTTAGTTTTTTACATACATATGATAATGTTACTAGACTATAAACATTTCTAAACATATTTTCCTCCATATTATGTAATTTTCCAGTATATACTACATCATTACTATTATTGTAATATAAAGGAGAATTATATTTTTGATTTTTATTTCTAGTTTTCTTCTTTTTTAGTATTGGTTTTGTAGATATAGTATTAAAACATATTATTTTTAATAATATTTCATTTGGTAAATCTAACAAAACTGTTTTCATACTTAAAATATAATATGATATTATCTATATTTTTCGTAAATTTTAAAATTGATATGAATAATTATTTAAGTAAATAATAATAATATATTAATTAAAAAGGGAATATCGATAGATAAAAATTACTAACTAAATATGATATCGATAGACATATTTACATATTATAGTTTTATTATATTTATAATAGAACCTATGGTGGAATGGGGCATACATATATTTTTACATAAAATTAATAATTATTCACATAATATGCATCACAAACATTATAATGAAAAAATAGTTACACCAGAAGTATGGCCAATTATTTCTGCGTGTATTGCTTTTTATTATAATTATTATTATATTGCTTATGGATTTCTAAAATATTGGTGTGTTCATACATTAATTCATTTTTATCCTAAAATATTTCCTAAATTAACGCGACATCATTATACTCATCATAAATATAAAAATTATAATTTTTCTGTTAGTGCGATTTGGCCAGATTATATATTTGGAACATTATACATTTATAAAAAAAAAAATAAAATTTAATATAATTACTAATATAATTTTTTATATAAAATGCTTTCTGTAATATAATTATAATAAGGATATTCTGGCGAATAATGTAAAATTATTTTATTTCCTTGGGAATAATTGTTTTTTATAACAGTTGGTGTAATATAAATACAACCGTTCAAAATTAGTATTTGTTTTTTAGTATTTTTAATTTTATTATTAAAATTAAATTTTATTGAAAAAAAATGTTTATTTATTATATTTTTATTTATATTTTTATTATATTTTTATTTATATTTTTATTATATTTTTATTATATTTTTAAATTTAGTTGTAAGAATTTAATTTCTAATAGTTAATTCATAAAAAGCAATTGTATCATTTTCTATATCTTTATATCTAAGATTAAACGTTTCTAAGTTTCCTGCTAGAAAATCTTGAAATACATACCATCCCGCTTCTAAATATGGTTTATTTTTTATAATATATTCAAATGTTGTGAATTCATTTGTTGTAATTATAACATTAATATAACCAACTTCCTTACCTTTTTCTACTTCTAAATCTATAAAACTAAGAAAATTTCTAGTTATCGCCTTAATGAATTTTTTACCACTTTCTTTAACACTACCATTATAAGTAATAACCCCTTTCTCTAAAACATTTGTAATTATTATTGTTTTAGTTTCTGCTTCTACTTCTTCAACAGCTTCTACTGTAGGATCTTCAACTTCTTCTTCAATAGCTTCTTCAACTGTAGCAGCAACATTTGCTTCTTCAACTGCTTTTACTATAGGTTCTTCAACTTCTTCTTCAATAGCTTCTTCAACTGTAGCAGCAGCAACATTTGCTTCTTCAACTGCTTTTACTATAGGTTCTTCATTCATAGATAACTGTTCTGCTCTGTTGATAAGAGCTTCAATTTCTTGATTGATTGGTTCTTCTTCTGCGTTTACAATAGCACTAGCAGCAGCATCAACTTCAAGATGTCTAAATTCGTCCATTTCAAATAATTTTAATGTTGCTTCTAAATCATTTACTTGTTCTTGCAGTTTTCTATTTTGTTCTTCTATATTATTAATCTTATGGTTTGTCTCTGCAATTTTATCATTAAAAAATTCAAATAGGTTTGAATGTTGATTATAAAAGAAATCAAATAATCTCATCTCCATTTTTTCGTTATCACTTAGTTTTTTTTCAGGCTCAATAAAATCGGTTGTTTTTCCATTTTCTTCCATATTTAAAGAACTCATCAAAGTTTTTTATACACAACAATATATGTAAAATACAATGTTTTTTTTAAAATATAAAAAATATAAATAAAATTTCAATTTTTTTTTACATATTTATTTTGTCATCTTATAAATTACTATTGCCATCAATGTTGCTACGACAGCATATCCTAAATGATACATATTGTTTCCTTCATTAAATTTAAGTTGTTGTTCAATCATAAATTTGACACCTTCATTCCAGGCCAATGCTGCTACTATAACTAAACCCAAAACTACATATTGTTTCATTTCTTTCCTTTGTGTAGATGTAGGTCCAGTATTTTGAAAGGGTTCTACATTATTATTACCAATATTACCATTATTACCATTATTACCAACATTACCATTATTACCAACATTACCATTATTACCAACATTACCATTATTACCAACATTTCCATTATTACCAACATTTCCATTATTACCAGCATTACCAGCATTACCATTATTACCAGCATTACCAGCATTACCATTATTACCAGCATTACCATTATTACCAGCATTACCATTATTACCAGCATTACCATTATTATTGGCATTATTTCTAATTCGATCATTGTAATTATTATTTACATTATTATTTTTATTTTCATTTATTCCAGTTAAATTATTGTTATTTGTAGGAGTTTCTCTAAAACTATCCCCCATATTTACATATTGATTATCTGGTACTGTAGCAGCAAAAGGTTCGCAAGTATTACATCCGTTACTAATATCAAACATTTTTAATTTAATTTATTGAATTGAATTGAATTGATTTTATTAATAGTATATATATAATTTAGAAATTAATTAAAAATTAATTAGAAATTAATATTAAAATAATTAAATATTAAATATCATTTAAAAATTGAAATATTTATATAAATATGTAAAATTACAAACAAAATGTCTAAAAGACAAATGTCTAAAAAACAAATGGTAAAATCACAACTAAAAGAGTTTATTGAAAACAGTCCATCTGTTCGTCATATACTAAACCTTCTTAATTTATCAGATACATCTAAAAAAATAATACCGATAATACATAATTCAAAATGGTTAGAATACGCAATTAAACAAAATGAAAAATATAAAGAAAAAAAGGGTATTAAATCTAGTACAACTAGTAAACCTAGTGCAACTAGTAAAGATAAAGACCTAGAATTTAGAGTAAAACACTTAGAAACACAATTACTACTAACAAAAAGAAAAGATAGAGATGACGATACTCATATAGAAGAACCAAAAAGTAAGAAAAAAAAATCTGTATCGTGTGGTTGTTGTGGTAAAGAAGGTAAACGTCGCGAAACGTGTGGAAAATCTTCTGAACATCCTTGTGATACTTGTAAGGTGAAAACAAAGAAAACAAAGAAAACAACCACTATTATTCTATCAGATGATTCAGACGATGATAATGGAGGACCCGCTGAAGAATATGAAACATATAATAAAAGTGACGATGATAATGGAGGACCTGCTGAAGAAAGCGAAGCTTATAATTCAGATGATGTAAGTGAAGTTTATTATTCAGATGATGAAAGTGATGATGAAGATGATTATGAAGATGAATATGAATATGAATATGATGATATTTCTAGTGATACAGAGTATAGACCAAAGTCACTCCCTACAAGTGATTATGGACGAAGACGAAACAAGCGTAAATCTAAAACAATTGCAAAGACTCAAATTAGACGAAATTCTGTTGAATTAAATAAGGACGAATCTTAATAATTTTAATATATAAAATATAATTTAATAAATAATAAAAATAATATAAAAATTTATAATTAAACTACTATATAATTAAATAAACTTTTTTTTAAAAATTGAAAGTACATTAAGTATTATAATATAAATTAAGAATATCATATATATAATACATTTAATAATGACTATTAAACCACCATTAGAAATAGTAGAAAAAATATTTAAACCTAATAAAAAAGGTGTATCAAACTGGATAACTAGAGAAACTCTTAAAAAAGTTAAGGATTATAATTTTATAGGAGGTAATGGTATTGCTAGATATGGAGTACCAATGTGGTCTGGATGTATAAAATATAAATGGGATTTAAAACGAAATACTAGGAGGACAGTAATTTCTTTTAAAATGATAGGATTAAATACTACTAATAATAAGAATACCCGTGGTATTAATCCCAAAATAAAAAAAAAAATATTAGAAAATGAGAAAAATTGTATTCACTGTGGTGATAATAAAAATTTATGTATTGATCACAAAAATGATTTATATAATAATCCTAGAGTTTTAAATATTAATACTCAAAAAGAAAGTGATTTTCAAGTATTGTGTCAAAAATGCAATAAAGATAGAAAGCATAAAAAAGCATTACGTTATGAAGAAAAAAATAATAAAATATATTCTGTGAAAAAATTAGGTATATTTCCTTTTAAAAGAGATAATTTTGAATATCCTTGGGAAAAACATTATTATGATACCAAAAATATAAATATAAAAGAGGATTGTTCTTATTGGGGAGATATTGAAGAATTTAATAGGAAACGTGAATTATATATGATGTATACTATTCCTATTATTAAATCTATAAAATCATTAAATATAAATTAACTATTTAGTTATTTCATTTGGCTTTAATATCTTTATTATTTTATCATAATATTCTTTAGATACTTCACATCCTTTAAAGTTGCGTTTTGTATTTTTAGATGCGATTGCTGTTGTCCCACTACCTAAAAATGTATCTAAAACAGTATCTCCTTCACTAGAATGTTTTTCAATTAAATTTTCAAATAATTTAAGATTTTTTTGTGTTGGATGGAATTTATTTTTACCACCTTGTATTGGATATTCATAAATACCTTTATCATATTTACTATTAAATGTCGGAGAACCTTTTTTTACACCAAGTAAAGCAATTTCCCTACAATTTGTTAAATAATTTACTTTGCTATTTAGGGGTTGTGGATTAGTTTTAATCCATTCTATAAATCTGATTTGTTTAAACTTATATTTTTCCATAATAGTTTTTAATTCTCCAATTTTCCATAAATCAAAGAATATAATCATTGTTCCGCCTTCTCTTAATTTATTATAAAAAGTCGCCACAAATTCTTCTAATATTGCTAGTGTAAAATTTTTGTCCCATTCTCCATAATCAGTTACAACAGCATATTTTTTACCATAAATAGAACCATATTTAAGATAGTGTTCTTTCATAGTTTTATGTATTTTTTTTGTCTGTTGTTCAATTTTCTTTTTTTTTTCATCTTCTGAAAGTGTTTCATAGTTTGATTTAGATTTTAGTTTTTTTTTCATCCATTTTATATATTCTTCTTTTTTTTTAAATTCTTTGAAAAAGGGTTTCCATTCTTCTTCTTTTTTAGTAAATTTTTCTTTATTAGACTTTGACTTTTTATCCATTTTTTTTGTATGTTTTGCTAATTCGTCCATACCAGTTTTACTAGAAGTAATATATGGAGGATCTGTTAATACTAAATCTATAGTTTTATCATCTATTGATTTTAAATAATCTAATCCTTCTTTATTTTCTACAATTATATCATCTTCTGTACTCGAAGACATATTTTACAATTTATAATTTATAATTTATAATTAATAATTAATAATTAATAATTTACTATCTGATAATATGATATACATAATATAATCAATTTTATTTTAAGTTATAATTATAGTTTTTATATTATAATAATTTAGTTATTACACATATTAAATATTCATACGAAATGAAATATTATAGCATTAAAACAATCATTAAATAAATTATCTTTTTTATAATTTAAAATATAGTTACTAGATATAATCTAGTATATACTTGTCTGGTATAAAAATAAACAAACAATATGGAAGATATCGTTGAAAAGGGAAATAATGAAATTGAGCGATATATGTCTATTTATAAACAAGTCCGCACTAAATATAAAGATGAAAATAAGTTAGCAGTTTTTTATCAAATTGGTGATTTTTATGAGATTTATTCATTGGTAAACAGTGAAGATGGTTCTAAAGAAGGAAATGGATGGGAACTAGCAGGTGATTTAAATCTAATTATGGGTAAGAAAAATGCGAAAGTATATAATAATCCTAAAATAATTCCATATATAATAGGTATTCCATTAGTTTCATTAGATAAATATTTAACTATGGCTGTTAATGATTATGGTTGGACTATTGTTTTATATGTTCAGGTAGATACACCCACTGGAAGGAAAAAACGTGTTTTTGATTCTATTATTAGTCCAGGTACTAATACAAATACTACTAGTGAAACTAATAATATGATGGTTCTTTATATGGAAAAAGTAAAAAGTTTGCGTCATAAAGGAAGTGAAGTCTTTTTTGTTGGGGTTGCTTTCCTAGATACATTAACCGGCGAAGTAGGTACAATTCAATATCCGTTTAAAGAACAATTAAATGAAGCAGTTATATACGATGAAATTATAAAACTTATTACTATTAAAAATCCAAAAGACATTCTTATTTATACTAAAAAATGTAATATGTCTGAAAAACAAATTGTTGATACTTTACATCTCAATTATTACAATCATAAAATTTACCTAGATTGTCTTCCACTTGATTTTACTAAATTAGAATATCAAACCAACCTTTTTGAAAACATATATAAAACAAGTAGTATTGAAGATGAAAGTAGTAAACTTCATATTTTTGAAACTTTAAATATTAAGAACTATCCATATACTATAATTTCACTTACTATTTTGATGGAATACATTATTAAACGAAATCAAAGCCTCATTTATAGAATTAATAAACCTTATTTAATGTTTAATTCATCTAGTAATCTCATTTTACAAAATAATTCATTAGAACAATTAAATATAGTTAATAATCAAAAACGCAACTTTCATTTTGAAAAACGCCTCAGTCTTTTAACATTATTGGATAAAACAAAATCCATCATAGGGAAACGCGAATTCCGAAATAAATTAATGAATCCCATTACAGATATAAAAATATTGAATGAACGCTATAATAATATTGATATTTTCAATACAATTGATGTTGAAAAACAAGGTGATATTAGAGATATATTAGGAAGTATAATTGATATTAAAAGGGCAACGCGTCATATTATTAATAAAACAATGCGTTATAACGATATTAGTCCTTTATTTGAAAGTATAAAGGCGTGTATGTCTTTATATGATAATCTTAAGGTAGTCTATAAATATGATTCTAAAGGAAATTCATTATTACCAAAATTAGAAAATAATACTAAATTAATTAAACTAAAAGACTATTTTGAAACTACATTTAATATGGATTATTTACGAGGTGTGGTTTTTAAAAATAATGATATCAATGATACTATTTTTAATGAAAGTGTAAGTGAAGAGTTAAATAATATTCAACTAGATATTAATACAAATAAAACAATTATAGATGAAATTATAAGGCGTCTTACAATTATAATTGATATAGATTTTTATACAAAAAAGAAAGATAAAGATGGCACTAAACATCTTATCAATAAAGGAGAAAATGTAAAATATAATACTTATATTACAACATCTCCCGCTAGAGTAAAACTGATTGAAGAAAAATTAAATAAAAAGGATAAAGAAGGAAAAGAGTATTGTATTAAGATTGGTTCCTATAAATTAAAAAAGAGGGATTTTAATTTTGATGTTATGGGCAAAGGAAAGGTGCGAATTGATTTGGCTTGTATTCACAATAGTGGTGTCCATCTTAATAATAAAATAGATGAATTACGGGCTAAAACAAATGAGATTTTTATGGAAAAACTTGAATATATTTATGAGGAGTTTAGTTCTATTTTATTACACTATAGTGATTTCATTGGAGAATTGGATTTTATTCAATCATGTAGTCTAGTTGCTAATGAAAATGGATATGTGCGACCTACTATTGATGGTTTAGGTAAAAATGTAGATAATGGTATTGAAGATAATGATAACAACAGTTATATTGATGTTAAAGATATAAGACATCCACTTATTGAACAAATACAACAAGATGTTCCTTATGTAGCAAATGATATATGTTTAGGGAAAGAGGGTGAAAATGGTATTTTGCTTTTTGGTGTAAACGCTGTGGGAAAAAGTAGTCTTATGAAATCAATCGGTTGTTGTATTATTATGGCCCAGTCGGGAATGTTTGTTCCAGCATCTTCATTTGTTTATAGACCTTTTAAATATTTATTTACACGCATTTGTAGTAATGATAATATATTTGCTGGATTGAGTACCTTTGAAGTGGAGATGCAAGAATTCAAAACCATTATGAATTACGCAGATAATAAAAGTATTATATTAGGTGATGAAATTTGTAGTGGGACAGAAACATTGGATGCGACTGCTATTGTGGCGTCTGGTATTAATATTTTGGCGAAAAGGAAGGCGAATTTCTTATTTGCTACTCACCTACATTATCTTTCTAAATCGGATTATATTACATCATTGAATAATGTAAATTGTAAGCATATGAGTGTTATATTTGATTCTAAAAACAAATGTTTGGTTTATGAAAGAAAATTACAAAGTGGGAGTGGTCCTTCGTCTTATGGTATAGAAGTATGTAAATCAATGGATATGGATGAAGATTTTATGGAAATGGCACAAAATATTCGTGATAGTTTGGATGATAAAGTTCATCTTATAACGGGTAAAAAATCAAAATATAATATGGATAAAATCATTAGCAGATGTGAAGTATGTTGTCATAAATTGGCTGTAGATACGCACCATATTAAATTTCAATGTACTGCTGATAATGATACTGGAATGATAGAACATTGGCATAAAGATAGTAAATTTAATCTAGTTGGTCTTTGTAAAGACTGTCATCAATCCGTCCATTCATCACCACCTCGACTTCAAATAGATGGATATATTACAACTAGTAATGGTATCAAACTTGATTTTAAAAGATTGGGTGATGAAACGAATAATGAAACGAATAATCTTGAAGATAAAGATGAAAATAATAAAAATAAAAAAGAAGAATTTACAGAAGAAAAAATATTAAGTATGATTAAAAATTATAATTCGCGCAATTTATCAGTGCGTCAAATACAACGAAGATTGAAAGAAGATAAAATAAAAAAAACATTAAAAGAGCTAAAAGAACATTTATTTTAATAAAAAATAGTAAAAATTGAATTTAAATATTATAAATATTATAAGTATTTACTAAACACTCACAATGTTATTTCTTTATATATATGTTTTGATAAATAATAAGATAATAGAAAACAAAATACAATTTAATAATAATTGTATAACAAAGGAGGATATTGAAAAGTATAATAAAAAACAAATTGTTAAAATAAAAATTCCATCGTCCGTCACCAGCATCGGAAACTATGCTTTCTTTGAATGCAGCTCGTTAGCAAGCGTTGTGATTCCATCGTCCGTCACCAGCATCGGAAACTATGTTTTCGCTGAATGCAACTCGTTAGCAAGCCTTGAGATTCCGTCGTCCGTCACCAGCATCGGAAACTATGCTTTCTTTGAATGCAGCTCGTTAGCAAGCGTTGTGATTCCATCGTCCGTCACCAGCATCGGAAACTATGCTTTCGAAAGATGCAGATCGTTAGCAAGCGTTGTGATTCCATCGTCCGTTACCAGCATCGGGTACGGTGCTTTCAGAGGATGCCGCTCGTTGACAAGCTTTGCAATTCCGGATTCAGTCACCAGCATTGGAAATAATGTTTTCGCTGAATGCAACTCGTTAGCAAGCCTTGAGATTCCGTCGTCCGTCACCAGCATCGGAAACTATGCTTTCTTTGAATGCGGCTCGTTAGCAAGCGTTGTGATTCCATCGTGCGTCACCAGCATCGGAGACGAAGCTTTCTCTAGATGCAGTGCGTTGACAAGCCTTGTGATTTCGTCGTCCGTCAAGACCATCGGAAGCTATGCTTTCGCTGAATGCAACTCGTTAGCAAGCGTTGCAATTCCATCGTCCGTCATAAGCATCGGAGGCTATGCTTTCTTTGAATGCAGCTCGTTAGCAAGCGTTGTGATCCCAGAAACAGTCGAGAGTATCGGAGAAAGTGCTTTCAAAAGATGTATAGCGTTCACAAGCTTGTTCGTCCAACCCATCGACGGAACCGACACTGTCACCGCTGCTGAAACTGCCAGTGAAGACGGTGTAGCTCCGAACATATCTGCCTTTATAACAGCAGATATGTTCGGAGCTACACCGAACATATCTGCTGTTATAATGGCATTTAACTACGAAAACCAGTTCCCTGTCTTCACCAAAATCTGGGCATCCGATGCTGTCATCGCAGAATTGAAATATCCTTACGAAAATTACAATACCTTAGCAGAGGTCCCCGATTCGCTTAGAGCATCTCCAGACGCCACTACGTGGGCCGGTGTGCAGCTGTGGATGTGGTGGCTCCCACCGTCCTCATTTACAGCCGGTAGCGATGACACCCGGACCGTATGCACATCGCGCACCTTTACAATTTGGTACACAATGTTGTCAGCGTACAAATCCAGTGAAGTGATGGTAATCCTACCAGAATTGTGGGAACTCATCTTTACGTTCTTGAGGCACGAACACCAACCTAAATAATAATAATAATAATAATAATAATAATATTATTTTAACAGAAGATAATAATAAAAAATAATAAAAAACATTAAAATAATTAATAGTATTTTTTTATAAATACTATTAAATAGGAAAATTAGTAATGTTTGTAAAGTTTGTCATATTGGTTAAATTCGTAATGTCAAAATCAAAAGCAGATAATTTGTTTGGTGCGTAATATCCAAAACTGAAAAGTGCTGCGGATAATAATCCAGTAAATGGTAATGTAATTAACCAACTGAAAAGAATTCCTTTTACTAAGTCCCATTTAATGTTTTTCGTTCCACCACCCAATCCACAACCAAGAACACTTCCTACTTGACAATGTGTCGTTGATACTGGTATTTCAGCACGACTAGCAATAATAACGGTAAGTGCAGCTGATAATTCAATAATAAATCCCCGACTAGGTGTAATCTTTGTTAATTCACGACCAATTCTATCAATAATTTTGTATCCCCAAGTCGCTAAACCAATCACAATTCCTACACCTCCAATTGCCAAAATCCAAATAGGAACATTTTGTTTGTCAGCAATAGAACTATATTGATAAATATGATAAATTGTCGCCAATGGAGCAATAGCGTTTGCAACATCATTAGAACCGTGTGCGAATGATGAAAAACAGGCTGTAATAATTTGTATCCATGAACATAATTCATCAGTATCTTTATCTATTTTATGAGCGTTATCGTGTAATTTTTCAATTGTATCTTCTTTATATTGATATTCTAATGATTTACTATATTTTTTTGATAATTTAATATTTTCTTGAATGTCTTTTGTATCATCATATTTGAAATCTTTACTGATTGTATTTGTATTTGTATTTGTATTTATATTTGTATTTGTATTTGTATTTGTATTTGTATGTTCTGACATTTGATATTCTAATTGAATAGCGTTGCTATAACTTGTTGTTCTTACTCCTAATATATCTTCATCAAATTTGGATTCTTGTTGTGTTGGATTTACATTATTGTTTTGTTGTGGTTCTGTATTATCTTTTAATTCTTCTATTTCTTGGATATCGTTTTTCTTTTTAATTTGTTTTTTTACATATGGAACATAAAGAAATTGTGTTCCAAGTGCTGTTCCAATTGAAATACCTAATGAAATCAAAAAGCATTTCCAAAAAGGCATTTCGTCTAAATCTAATTGTGGCGAACCTTTGTAAATAATGAAGAGTGAATTAATAAAGAATGTAATAAATGTTAATATGGGGAATAAAAACATTATTTTATTAAATGAATTTTCTCTCTTAAAAACAAAATGGTTCAATAATGAATATGTGATTAATGAAAAAATACCAGCAATAAGAGGTGATAATACCCAAGATAGGACAATTAAACCAATTTTACTCCATACAATCATATCTGCACCACCATATGCGATAGAGAAACCAACAATCGCACCAATGATAGAATGAGTAGTTGAAACTGGGTATTTAAAATAAGTCGCAATAGTGAGCCAAATCGCGGAAGATAAATCCGCACATAACATACCAAACATTAACGCACCTGGATTATTTTCAAAAATACTTATTTCAACAATCTTTTTCCGAACAGTATCAGTTACGTGAGAACCCATTAGAACTGCACCTCCAAATTCAAAAATGGCCGCAATAACAACTGCTTGTTTTAAAGTTAATACTTTGGCTCCAACTGAAGTAGCAAATGAATTAGCACAATCATTGGCTCCAATACCCCAAGCATTGTAAAGAGCAAATACAACACCTACTCCTAATATCCAAGGATACATTTTTTAATTAAATGTAATTCGTAAATGAGTTAAATGTGAATTATAAGTTAATTATAATTATGTGAAAAAATCTTATGTTTTAAAAGTATTTGAATTTAATTATTATGTCTTTAAATATGTAATTTAAGTATTATTGTTCTTGATTGTCATTTTTTTAGGGAATTTATAACAAAAACTGAAAAAAATGAATATTAATATAATAATAATTATAAAATATTCCCCAAATTAGACCATTATTTAAAATACAATGAATAGAAATTGTCTAACACATCGGATGTTTATAAGATTCGATATTGATGAAGATTATCTTGTTCAGTATCTACCACCTCAACTTCATAATTTGTATTCTAAGTATGCTGAGATATTAGGAGTTTTTACTACATATTCCCAAGCACTCAGATTCATTGAAGAAAATGGTGGTGAAAATCCAATAGAATATCCTGAATTTGGAGATACATATGATCGGTCAGGTGCTCATTTAACTATATCAACAATAACAGATGACATTTATTTGGACCTTAAGAACGGAGAACAAATATACATACATATTGTAATTCGTGGAGGTTAATGGAATCATGATATGTTTCGTGATATTAGAGTTTGTGGTGCGACTGAAGTATCAGAAGAAGAAAGAAATGATAAGGATGTTTTCGAAACTTACTTACCAGATTCAGAAGCAAGATTTTAACTGTGGTTATATCATCTACGTGCTCGAGTTGATGACATAGAAGAGGAGTCAGATGTATTGGAAGAAGAGCTTGAAGAACTGCAACTAAGACTAATTATCATTAAGAGACGCCTTAATGATAATGAGTAAACATAATAGATAAAATTATACTTTTAAGAAAAAAACAAAAAAAACAAAAAATAAAATTGCTTATTTGAATAGAGAGTTCAAATAAACTACCAAAAAAAAAAAATAAATTTTTTTATTTAAAAATATTAAGTAATTATTTCATCATTACATTATTCTATCATTCAATATCATTACATCATACCATAAATATGTGTTTCAATGGTTTTTGGTATATATGAGAAATCAATCATATTTTGATTAAATGTGAATTGTTTGAGATTTAAAAAGAAGAGTTTTTCTTTAGTATCACTATTGGATTTATCTTTCATAAAATTAAAGAGGAGTTTTTTAATAGTGTCGTGTTCTAGTAATTTAGATGCGATACTTTTCGTTATTTTATAAATGTTAGTTTTATTTTTTCTAATTTTAAGTTCATAGGTCGTATTAAGTTCTTCTAGTTTATCAGGAACTAAATGACACGCAGGAATATTATCAGATACATCACCTACCAATAATTTATTGAGGAGATAGTCTGCCTTTGTTATTTTAGGTTCAATAAGATGTTTTTGGTCTATTTGTTTTTGTTTTAAATCAATAAGATGTGTTTTAGCGTCACAAATTTGAAGATAATCTGTATCACTCGCAACAATCCAAATAGGTACATCTGATTTCTTTTTATTACGCAAATAACGAATGCCTAATGCGATACAATCATCTGCTTCTGCTTTTTTATGTTCTAGTATTTTATTATTGTGCGTTTTTGCGAATTTGGGAATGAGTTTTTTTTTTACAATATCAAAGATTTCAAATTCTGTAAAATTCTGTTGTTCGTGTGAAAGTGCACGTGTTCCTTTATAATCATTTGCTTCTGTTTCTTCTAAATCTCCCTTTTTTATACTAAGTCGCCAAATGTCTTTATGGTGACAATCAAAAGCGAAAATGATATTGACAGGGTTTATTTTTTGTTTTTTGGTTATTTTAAGAACTGTATCTAGAAGAGTTTTCTCAAACTTTTCCATAAATAATTTGTTTTTCAACCATTTTTCATCTCTATCTATCTTGATTTCTTTATGAGCAAAAGAAAACCATTTCTTAAGTGCGAAAAATCTATAAAATACAAGATAACTTACATCTACAAATACATACCCTTCTTTATAAGCTGGTTGTTTTTTAGGAGGCATTTTTAATTGAATTAAATTATATATATATATAGTTATATAGTTATATCTACTTAAATCTACTTAAATCTACTTAAATAAAATATCAATTTTAAAATATATGTATTTATAAATAATTATAAATAATTAAATTTAAAATTGAAAAAATAAATATATAGTAATAGTATTTAATAATAAATAATCAAAATCGTTATTATAATAAACTAATAAAATGAATTATATTGTATTAGAGTATTCAAATAAGGAAGAACTAGAGGCAAATGTTAATAAACAGATAAATTTAGGTTATGAATTATATGGTTATACACAAATATATAAGTGTCCTATTAAAAAGATAAATATGTATTTACAAGTCGTTATTAAAAAACACAAAGAAGAATATCATTGGTCTGATTGGGAATAAAATATTGCTGTATAGTATAATATTAAATTATATTAAATTATATTAAATAAATTTGTATAATGAATTATAATAATCGCAGCAGTGGAGTTGTGAGTACTATAAAAGATGATAAGAAAACTTCATATCCTAAATTGCTAGATGAGGTTAATATTTATTGGCAGGAAAATATAAAAAAAACAGATACAATAAAAGAAGACATTAAAAGTCTTGAAAGGATGTTTAATGATTATGGTTCAAAACCTGTATTTATACAGGCAAAAACAGTATTAATACAAGCTCTCGTACATCAAAATAAAATATTAAATAATCTAGAAGAACAATTCTACATTTTAAAAAGGAACTTTAATATTAATTAAACAATGCTTGTTTCTTGAAATAATTTGGTGTTTAGTAATCCTAAATCAATTTGTGCGTCGTCGGGATTATATTTATCTTTATCTTTATCATTATCTTTTGGTAATTCTTTTTTTTTTAATTTAGGTGTCGTTTTTGGAGTTGTTGTTGGAGTTGGGGTCGGTGTTGTTTTATTAGAAAGTGCTTTGTGTTGTTTAATAATTTCTATTTCTTTTTTGAATGTTTTGCTTCTAGGTTTTTTATAAATAAAATCTGCCATTTCTTTTTCGTGATTATTAGTTAAATAATAATATTCATAGTTTTCCTGTGCCTTTTCATAAGGTATAACAGGACTGAATCCATTTAAGTAAAAAGGAATATTAAGATGTTGATACCCTGCTTTCTTTTTCGCGAGTTTTTCAATCCTTTTCAAAAATATAGGAGAAATCTCTTTTAAGCGTTGATATTCAGTTAAAACATCATCATAAAAGTCTGGTAGTCTTCTCCGATATTCACGTTTTAACATGAGTTGAACTTTTAGTTTATTATAGAATTTTTCCCAATGAAAAGATGACATACGATGACTTTCCTTTAATTCTGATAATTTTAAATATTGAGCAATAGAAGATATAATAGCAATTAAAATGGAAACACCCCCAATAATCAAAATAATATTATCTCTGTATTTACCAAATGTATTTGACGCAAAATTCGCAGAACCAACAATAGCAGATAAAATAATAATAGGTATTTGAAAAGCACTAGACCATGCCGAATAATTTTTAAAACTTTTAATATGTAAATATGTATTAATTTGGGCTTCATCTATCATATGAGAACAAATCTTTTCAAAATCATCATCCCATTTTGTAGGTTTAATATCATTTTCACCATTTGTGATATCTTCATTTAATATATCAATATCTTCATCAATATTTTCAATATCTTCTTTTACTATTGATTCTTCTTCCTTTTTTACAGACATTATTTATTATTTTTTAATTAAAATAATCTATATAGATAAATATTTATAATAAATATACTTTTAAATTAAATTATATATAAATCTGTATTACAGTCATTTGTTTTAAGTATTTAAGACTTATCAAAATTAAAATTGAAATTTTTAAAGTTCATATAATAAATATAAAATAATAAAAAATATAAAATAACAAAAAATATGGACCACCTTACGGAATATTCTAAATTATGTGATTTAGTATATAGCGTGTCTTGTTTAAATATTAAAAATGAACATATTAGTGAATTACTTGAAGATGAATATAATGAATTAAATTATGATGATTCCAATTACCATAAAAATAATAAAATAATTAACAAACAATTAAAAGAAATGGATAATAAATATATATTACATTTTCAAGAAGAATATTCAGACATAGATAAAATTTTATCTTCATTTGATTTGAGAGAATATGTTATACCATATTCTAGTTATTTAACAAATATAATTAATAATTATCTTATGGAATTAATGATGCGATATATGAATTTTAGTGTGGATGAAAAAAGTAACATAACGACACTTATTAAATTCTATAAATTTAGTGTAGAGTATATTGGGTTTTATTATTCATATCAAAAACAATTAGAAAAATTATCTAGTTTTCCTGACGAACGTAATGAATTAAAACTTAAAGCTAAACTAGATATGAAAAATAAACTTGATTATGTAAAAGCATATGAAATATATGATTTTTTAAATTCTTTTAAGGATGCAGTTTATTTTAGTGATAATGATGATGAAGAATACGAAACATATACTATAAATAGTAAGAAATTAATACATCCATTGCAGGATTTAGTTACGTATTTATTAAGTTCTATGGATAATTATATTAAAGATGTAAATGAATTTGTTAGATTAAATGTTAATGATAGAATGAAAATTATGATACCATTTATGAATATAATACAATTTTTATTGTATATATTAGTTAAAAATGATGATAAATTATTAGAATAACTATGTTAAACATAATTTTTAAAAAATATAAAAAAATTTAAAATTATAACTATTTTTTATTATAATGTTTTTTAATAATATTATTATTATGGTTTGTTAATTATAAGTTTTACTTATTTTTTGTTTTATAGTTTTCTATAACTATATCAATATTTTCAATAAAATCTTCATAATATTTTATAGTATTCCACATAGAAGAAAACCAACAATAACCATTATTACAAAATTCTTCTGTTAATTTAATTTTATCTTTAATACTTTCTTTATTACTATATATTGTATCTTGTATACAATCAATTGTATATTTTTTAGAACTTGTTCCATTAAAAGAAAACTGTTTATAAACAAACTCATCATAATCTGTATCTTTATTAAAAATAATAATTGGTAGGGATGCATTTTCACACAATATGTGATAAAATGTGTTTGACATATTTTTAATTGTTGATTCTCAAATTGGTATTTTGATATAGTGATTTATAACTACTATACTTATTATTAAATTTTCAATTTTTATTATATTTTATCATAAAAAGTATCTATATTTTGTATTAGTATATGATAATAATTTGTTCTATCTTTTAATTGTGTTTTATATGAAGGATTATTAATTTTTGCTATATTATGTTCTAATTCATTTATATCATTGTTTATATAACATATTGTATCATCTTTAGAATATTTTCCAGTGTTTGAAAATTTATTAAAGGTTAATTCATCAAATGTCGGATTATTTCCAAATACAATCATAGGTTGTGATTCTAAAGATACGCTCATAATTATAGTTATGTATATGATATGTATATGTTATGTTTTTAATTTTATGTTTATAAAATCAATTTTTTTAAATTTAATTACCTATCATTTTAGCGTGTATATCATTATAATGGTTTTCAGTCATATGGTCGCGTAGTTGGATGCGTTGTTGTCTTCGATATTCTTCTTCTTCTTCTTGTTGTTGTTGGATTGCTTGTTGACGCAGTTGTTCTGGAGTCATTTCAAAACTAATATTACTTCTATCTTGTTCTAATTCATCTATATCACGATATTGTTTTATTTTAACGTTATTTGGATTAACTAAATTATTTGTTTTTGTATAGGCTGATTTAAGGTCACTATATCCTAATTCATTACTTGTTTCAGCTGATTTTGTAAAATTTTTTTTATTGTTTTGGTCTATGTCCGTGTATTGCATTTTATTACAAGATATAAGTGCTTGTGGTTCTTTATATTCTACAATATCTTGTGATGTCGATGTATCTTTATAATCATTAAAAGTATTATTAAAAACATCTATGTTAAATTTGTTTGAAAATACTTTAGGTGCTTGTGTATCATCTTCATTTTTTAACCAATCATCATATCCTTCTTCATTTGGATCATATAGTTTATTCTCTTCAAATACTTTATTAAACATTTTACTATTAAAGTTTTTATCGTCTTTATTAAAAAGAGGAGTAGGGTTTTTACCACTAGTACGATATTTTTGACTAAGTCGGTTTTGTTCATCAAAATAATCACGCGAATCATTTCTTAATCTATCAAATGTTTTATCTTGTGTTCGCATTTTAAGATTTTCAATTAATGAAAAATAACACGTTGTTACTATTTGAAATTTATCTTTATTACCACCAGGTCTATCCGGATGTGTTATCAATGCTACTTTACGATATGCTTTTTTCAGTTCATCCATTGTAAAATTTTCATTCAAATTAAAAAGACGAAGGGAATTTACTTTATCTACTTTTAATTGCTTTATTTTGGACTCATAATCAAAGCGTCTTTGACGCTGACGTTCATAAAAAAGTCGCCGTCTATTATCTTCTTCTATTTTAAATCGAGCCTCCTCTTCATCAGCTTCACTAGCATAATTTTTACCCAATGCTTCTCTTGTAAGAGCATCTTGTCGTCTGGATTGTGCGATTTCCATTTTACTACGATGTTGCTTTTGTGTTCCTATATTTGTTCGCATAAATTTTTGCGTTTGATTTTGTTGAAACTCTCTTTTTGTTTCTAGTAACATTTGATTTATTTTAACTCTATGTTGTTGTGATAATGAAGATGAATGATTGTTTAATATATTTTCTAATAATGTTATTTTCTTTTGTGGATTTTTCCCGATTTCTTGTTGAAGTTTAGGATTATTAAATATTGCTGATAAATCTATACTATTATTAGATGTGTTATTTAAATTGTTATAACTACTTGAATTATTACTTTGTAAATTATTAATTTGAATTCTTTGTATCTCTAGTTGATTTTCTAAGAGTTGTTTTTGTAAATCATCCATTGTTTTATTATTAGTATTTAATGAACTAGATTCATTCCCCATATTATATACAATTTATTAATATTTGTTAATATTATATTTAATATATTATGATAAAAAATATAATATAAAAATAACGAAAAAGTATAATAAACTAAATTGAATTAAAATAAAAATTGAAGTTAATAAATATATTAGTTTATTTTAAAAAGTAAAGTTAGACATTCTTAAATATGAATTTTATTGCGGATTGGTTATTAAATATATTAAATTTTGAACAATTAGATATACACATTCAAAAAAAACATAATAAAAAGGCAAGTTTAGAAACTATTAAAGAAAAAACTATTAAAGAAAATAAAGAAAAAATTAAAAAATTAAGTAATGAATCTTTAAATCAAGTTAATAATCAAGTTAATAATAATCATAGTAGCATTGTAACTATAGAATATAATGATGGTTCAATAGTAAATGGTAAAAAAATGTGGTAATATTAATAGTTACTTTTTAGATAAAAACATATTTTAATTTAATTTAATTTAATTAAATTTATATTTTCATCTTTTTTAAAATAATATATATATATATATATATATAATTAATAATTTTTATTAAGTTTAAAGTTTAAGTGTATTATGAAATTACAGTTTGCCCCATATACTTCTAATAAAGTTGTTGAACGTTTTAAAGATACTGAAAATGTGGAAATGGATTTATTAGATGAATACACAAATGAAATAAAACAATTGGAGGAAAGAAATACAAATTTATTAGAGTTAATATCGGATACTATAACTGATATAAAAGAGAAAAATTTACAAATAAATAAACTTAATATAAATAGGAAAAATACTCTTATTGAATCAATTAATATTATTATTAATAATTTTAATAATGAAAATGATAATATTAAAATAAAAAATTCAAATATAATTTTAAATATAATTAAAAATAATTTAGAATTATACGAAAATACAGATTTAATAGTTAAAAATAATAATAGGAATAGTATTAATACTGATAATATTTTTATTAAATTATTAATATTATTAAAATCATTAGGTACATCATATCAATTATTAACTTTTAATAATAGTATTTTTCCTATTTATATTAGTAAAACACTACCTAATAATGATACATATTCAATACAATATAATAAAAAAGAATATGAATTTATTAAAACACAAGTATATTATAGTCAATTTAAATATAGTGAAAATCTAGGTACATATTCAGGAACAACACCTATAAGTATGAATATTATAAGAAAAGTTATTTATAATGATGAAAATAAACCTAATACTGATACTCCTTTAATTACAATATTAAATGATAATAAAGATATTCTAGTTAAATATAATATAATATTAAGAAATTATTTAAATGATAAACAAGAAAAAACTAATAACTATAATACTAGAAATTTTGAAATTATAAATGAAGTTAAGGAAACTCATGATAAACACACTGATATATTATCTGAAATTGAAGATAATTTAACACAAATGGATATAATTTATAATGAATTAACTGAAGTATTAAATAAAGAAGATGGTGAAAAATTAAATTTAGATAATGTATTTAGTAGTAGTAATAATTTAAATTCTGGTGGAGGATTAAATACTGGTAATGGTAATGGTAATACTGGTAATGGTAATGGTAATGGTAATGGTAATGGTAATGGTAATGGTAATGGTAATGGTAATGGTAATGGTAATGGTAATGGTAATGGTAATGGTAATGGTAATGGTAATGGTAATGGTAATGGTAATACTGGTAATGGTAATGCTTTAATAACTAGTGGTTGGGTTAAAAAATCTAATGGTAGTTATACTAATCCTAAATCTGGTAAAACAGAATTTACTTTAAAAGGTGCTATTGCAGTACAAAAATCATTTGATAAAGGAGAAAAACCTTTAGAGGGTTGGAGTATAAATCATTCTGATGTTGATGGAGTTTATTATACACATCTTGAACGCGAATTACAAAAATTTACACATAAAGAAATGCTTAAAGAAGATAAATCTTTAAACCCAAGTAATGAAAATGAAAAAAAGAAAACTGGTCTTATAGTAGGAGTAACTATTGGTAGTATTATATTTGTAGGTTTAGTTGTGTTTTTAGTTGTTAAATCTAAAGTATTAAAAAAATCTACTAAAAAAAATAAACCAAAAAAAAAACTAAAATAACTAAAAAGTAATAATATTATTTCAACAAATAATGTAATGTCATAAGGAGTGAATCTGCTAAATCGTCTTTTTTTTTACTAGAATTAAACACATCTTTCCATTTTGTTGAAGGTTCCATTTTATGAGATAATATACGTTCAGTTATCATAATTGAACCCTTTTTATTCTTTGTATATTTACTTTTAACTTGTTTTAAAACATCTGTTATATATGTTTGTTGGTCTTCATCTAGTAAGGATACCAATTTATTTTTTTGATTTGCGGAATAACATTTAATTGTTTCTATTGGTTTTTCTAATTTTCCCTTTCTATAATCACTAATACCACGTATTACATAATAACCATAAAGAAGCATTTGAACTGATTTCATAGTTGGATTTTTAAGAACAGGTTGATTTTCTAATAATACACAATTAACTTTTAAAATAATGGGAACCTTGTCTAGTAATTTATAAAGACTAGTTGCTAATTTAGTGAGGTTTATACTAGTTGCTTTAACTTTTTTGTCTACTTTAACATATTCTACAGTTGGTTCTTTTTTCTTTAATTGATTATAATGAACACCACAATATGTTATATATTCGTGAGCGGTAGTATAATATGTAGCTAATTTCTTACATTCTTCTTTACAACATTTTGGTTTTTTCTCTAAAAATATAAAATCATTTTTGTGGTTATCTCCTACTTTTTTATAATGAATAGTACATAAACCGAAATAATTATTATTTGTTTTTTCTTTATGACAATATAATCCTTTTTTTTTACAATTACCAAAACCACAATTTATAGGTGTTCTCTTTTCAAAAGATGGTGTTCCTATTGAAACATCATCAACAATATTTATTACTCCCCAATCTACGATTTTTATTTTTTTACCAGATAATGATATAATATTTTCTTGATTATTAGTATCTTCTGTATTATTATTATCAGTTACATCATCTAGCAAACAATATGAAAGATTTTTAATACCAATGTCCCATCCTATATACATTATATAAAATGTATTTAATTATAAATAACTTTATTTTCTTAAATTTTAAATATATTTTTATTTAAATTTTATAACTAATATTGATGAAATTAAAACAAAATTGATTTAATTATATAATCTGAATACTATAAAATAATATGGATATTATAATTTATACTACTATTTCCCCGACTACTTATAAAAGTAATATTAATAATAGAAAACCCAAATATGTTGTTATTATTTGTATTTCTATAATATGTATGATATGTTTAGTTTGTATAATATACTCTATTTATGAATGTTATATTGAATATATTAAAAGAACAAAAATTAAACCATATAGAATAGAATTTATCAGGAGTAATGTAGATAAAAATATTGACAATTGTAGTATTTGTTTAGAAGAATTGACAGGAGATGTATGTAACTTGAATAATTGTTCTCATAAATTTCATAAATTATGCTTTGAACAATTACAAAAATATAAGATAATACATTGTCCATTATGTAATCAACATTTTTACATAGAAAGTAGTGTATGAATTATTATTAGTATAACACAAATATAAACAAATATAAACAATAAACTTTATTTAATATATAACTTTATAGAAATATATAATCCTTTTTAGTATGAATTATACTTATTATTTAATTGTGAATGTTCATAATAATACTAATCCATATTATAATAAAAATGCTATAAACTCGCTTATAATATTAATATTAGTCGTTGTAGTATTATATCTCTTTATATATTGTATAAAACATATTGCTAAATATAAGAAGAGACCATATCCTTTTGAAAAAATAGATAATATAACTGATGAAACTAGTAATTTATTATGTCCTATATGTTTAGATAATTTAACAGATAATTTAGTAAAGTTTAAAGCGTGTTCTCATATTTTACATAAAAAATGCGCTAATCGTTTTTTATTACATTATATGATAAAATGTCCTATATGTAGGAAATATATTTATCTTAATCCTAGACATATAAATATATAGTATTGATAACTACTAACAGTATAAATAATGGTGAATATTGAAACATTTAAATAAAATTAAATAAAATTAAATAAAATAAAATAGTTTTTTTTTTACAAAATTGATTTATTTAAATCATAAGTTATTTTGAAACATAATATAAATTCGAATTATGGATGATTTTATTTATGAAGAACGAGGTTATATATTAGATTTAAAACTTAATAATTCAAATATAACAAATGTGTCAAATAATACTATGGTTAATGTTAATAACAAAACCAATGTATTAATAGTAAATATAAGTATTATAATATTTATATATATATGTAGTGTTTATACTTTATTAATACAAAAACCTCATAATGCGATTGAAGAGAATACTGAAATAAGAAGAGCAACTCATATGTATAGAGATATAAATTATGTAGATGAAAATCAAATTGTATTAGAATATAATGGAGAAGAAAACAATAATATTAATATTATATTGAGGGGATTGGATAGAAATTATAATACAAATATGATTAATTTAATAAATGATAGAATCGAAGCATTTTTTGAAAATACAAGATATTCGAATGAAATTAATAGTATAATAAATGGAAAATATGGTAAATATGGAACAGATATAACTGATATTTCTACAGATTATATTTTACAAGAAAATAAAGAATGTATTATATGTAAAGAAGAATATGTAAAAAATGATAAAATGAAACAATTAAAATGTGAACATTATTTTTGCGAAGAATGTATTAAAAAATGGCTAACTTGTAATAATACTTGTCCTAATTGTAGAATATCTATTTATTAAAATTGAATTTATATTAATAAAGATAATTATATAAGATTTGTTAAATATGCCATATATTATGATAAATCCAAAATATTCTGATTTTGAAAGTGGTAGTGGTTTTGAAAGTGGTAGTTCTAGTTCTTATGATATAGAATTAAAAACATTTATAAAATTTAGTATGCATCCTGCAATCTATTTTATACTGTCTGTTGTAGGATTAATATGTTTAGTATGTTTATGCCAATTATGCTCGGGAGAATTGCGTATAATAAAACAGAAAAGGAATATGAATAGGAATAGAAGAGATTCCGATGATTCTGTTACGGAGATGGAGAATCATCAGGATGAATTAGCATATGCTTTTGTTCAACAATTTCAATATAAAGAAAATAATAAAACAGAAAATTCAAAAAGAATAAATAAAACAGTTGAAAGTCAAAATATGTTAAATATTAATATGAAAATAGATAGAGATAAATATAATAGTTTTAATTTTAATGATAACAAAACAGATTGTTGTATTTGTAATGAAAAATTAACCAAAACTATAAAGTGTTCTAAAACTAATAAAGAATATTTTCCAAAATTATATATGTTTCCTTGTGGTCACACTATACATAATGAATGTTACAAAGATTATAAAATGTCTATAATTGTAGATAATAATACTGTATTTAAATGTCCTATTTGTAGAAGTTAATAAAGTTATTAAATATTATTAATTAATTATATGTTTAATAAATAAATTTTTTTTATTATTTTTTTAATTTAAATAATTATAGTTTATAGTTAACTAATAAAATAATTATTAAAATGAAGGATCCTGATAAAATTTGGGAGGAAGCAAATGCGTTAAAAAATGATAGGTATATATGGAAAATGGGACTTAATCATAAAGATTGTAATAAAGCAGAATTTGTTCAAAAGATGGAAAAAACATATAAGTATTTAAAAGAAGCTAGTTCTACTATATTTAATAATCTAATAGAAGAAGATAATATTGAAATGGATAAACTTAAATACATGTTAGATATGATGCGTTCTATGGGTGAAAAAAAAACTACATATGAAAACGCAAGTAAAGATGTTGGACAACGATTTGCGGATGAATATGTTAAACCATTAGTTGATAAATTAGAAAAAGAGAAAAAAGATAAAGAGAAAAGAGCACAAGAAAAAAATGATAATGGAAAATCAATTGAAGAATTAGAAGAGGTCGATTAAATTTATTTCCTTTACAAAATTGAAAGTTTTTAGATAAAATTATTTATTATTATAAAATGGCTTTATTAAAGACAAAAATGATACTGAAACATAATAATCATATGGAAATTTTAAAAACTTCTAATCAAATAAACAAATTACTAGGAACCAGTATTAAACCGATTTATATTATATTAATATTTATGTTAACCATATTTTACGTATTTTATTTAACAACACAATATTTAGAGACACTATATGAAAATAGATATAATGATAATACATTAAAAATAGAATATATTTTATTTGAAAATTTTAATAACTTAATTTTAGCTTTTAACATACCTATTTTAATATTTTATAGTTTAAATAAAATTTTTATGTGCGATTTTTGGGATTTTTTAGGTATTACTGTAAATGATAATTTGATTTCATCATCAGAAATAAAAAAAGAGAATAAATTAATTTATTATCCTAAGAATGCGTATTCTAGTTCTTGTCAAATATGTACGGGAATATATTTAATGATTCGTAGTAACACTGTTATTAATTATAAAACAACATTTATTCTAGGTATTAATATGTATTTTATGGGTATATTTAGTTATTTATGGTGGTCTTCTAGTAAAGAAATTATAAGAAAATTAGACCACTTATTTATGGAATTACATTGTATTTCGTTGTGTTTTTCATTTATTTCATTAATTGGATTTCATTACGATTATGATATTGAAAATGAATTAGTATTAATTACATTATTTTATACATATATTAGGTATAGTTTTATAACTAGAGCAAAAATAGATATTTTAATATTATTTATTAATGTATGTTCTTTAACTCTAATTATTTCATTAAAAAATGTTGGTAATATTGATTTATATTATGGTGGATTTATTTCCATTTTATTTGGGTCATATATTAAAACAATTGATAAATTATCAGGTTTTATTTGGGGAACAGCATTATTTCATTTATTTGCTTCTATTACATTTGTACTGTGTTTTGAATGGTCTCAAACATTACCAATTCAATAATGAGAAATTAAGTAATAATTATTATTATAATAATAAATAATTTACAAAACTTAATTAAATTAATTTAAACCTTATTTATTTAATATCATTTATATTTTTTATTATACATTTTTATTCTAAGTATTTATTTCTGTGTCATTCAGTTTATTAATTAAATTTGTAAATAATGAAGCTTGAAGAAGGTATTAAGTTGGATTTTAATGATGTTCTTTTTAGACCAAAGCGTTCTACATTGAGTTCTCGTAAAGAGGTTGATGTAGAACGTGAATATACTTTTAAATACAGTGGTCGTAAGTGGAAGGGTGTTCCAATTATATCTAGTAATATGGATACTGTAAGTTCTATTGATATGTTTAAAAAATTATCGCAACATAAAATGCTTACGTGTTTTCATAAATTTATAGAAATTGATGATGTTATTTCTTGTATTAAAAAAGGGTATGACGCCCAATATATGATGTTAAGCACTGGTATTACAGATACAGATTTTGTTAAATTACAATTGAATATTGAAAAATTGCGAGAAAATAATATTGATTTACAATTTATTTGTATTGATGTAGCAAATGGATATATGTTTAAATTAGTGGAATTTTGTCAAATGGTAAGAATGATTTTTCCAAATATAACACTTGTTGCTGGTAGTGTTGTATCCCGTGAAATTACTGAAGAATTAATTATTAATGGTAGAATTGATGTAGTACGTGTGGGTATTGGTAGTGGTGCGGTATGTACTACACGACTTCAAACAGGCGTTGGTATTCCGCAAATGTCAGCAGTGATTGAATGTGCTGATGCGGCCCATGGATTAAATGCGTGTATTATTAGTGATGGAGGAATTTGTCACCCCGGAGACGTAAGCAAAGCATATGGAGGAGGTGCTGATTTCGTTATGATTGGTAGTATGTTTGCTGGACACGAAGAATCACCTGGTGACATTATAGAGGAAAAAGGAGAAAAATATAAATTATATTATGGTATGTCATCTGATACCGCTATGAATAAACATCACGGAGGTGTTGCTTCTTATCGGTCATCTGAGGGTAAAACAGTTAAAGTCCCTTATAAAGGAAGCGTTGAAGGAACAGTTCAAAACATTCTAGGTGGTGTTCGTAGCACTTGTACTTACATTGGTGCTTCTAGGGTGAAAGACATTTACAAATGCGCTACATTTGTCCGTGTTAATAACCAAGTCAATAATTTTTATAAATAAAGACCGACCTTATTTACTTTTTTAAAATTGAAATTTTTTTAAATGACTTAAAATAGTATTATATAAATAAAATAAATAAATATGTCTAGTGAAAATAACAATAACGATAATGATATTGAACAATTAACAGAAACATTAAGTGAAACACATATTTCTAAAGAAGAAGAAAAGAAAACAATCCTAAAAAAATATTATTCTATTATATGTTGTTTAGAAGAAATTAAAAGTTCCCCTTATATAGATAATAAAGATAGTAATCATGAAAAAAAAATTATTGAAATATTAGAAAAACACGGTTTTAAAAAACATATATTAAATGAAAAATTAAATAAAGAAGAAACTCTTAAATGGTTAGATAAACCAAGTTTATCAGAAGAAGTTCCAGAATTATCTTATATATATCAACCATTTGGTTCAAAAAATAATCCTGATTTTATTATTAAAATACATAATGAATTTGTTATGTTTTTAGAAGCAAAATCCGCAAAAAAAGATAAACCACTTTATAATAGTGGTAGTGTTCATTCAAACTATTTTTATGCATTATGTAGTCAAAAATATAATAAAACAACTATTTATAAAGGTAGTAGTATTATTACACCTAAAGCTATAGAAATTATAAACAACTATATTGAAAAACAACACAAAGAAGATGAAGAAATTAATGAACTATTAAAAAAAGAAGATATTCATCATAGAGGTATTAGTTACTATACCAGACCAATGATAGGTCAAAAAGGTGGTGCTGAATATTCTGATTATTTTACACACAAAAATAGAGAAAGAGATGAGGCATATGTTTTTAAATGGGTAAACGAACAAATCGAAAAGATAATTTAAAAATAAAAATAATATTAAAATTAATATTAAATTTTAAATAATATTTTAAATAACATTAACATTTTATTTACATTTCATATATAGGTAAAATATGGTTTAATTCTGTTGTATTAATGGCATTATTACCAAAATATAATTTAATAAATTTTTTTGTTTTTTCGTTTTCTAATGATTTTATTATTTTATTATATTTTCCTATAAGTTCAGTCTCTTCTATCTTTTTTGTATTATCTTTATAATTAATACAAACAAGATGATTTTCAACTAGATATGTTTCATCTTTTAATAAACAATATTGAAAATTATAACTACCAACCCCATAACCTCTATTAACTAATAGTGTTGTTGTATTTATACCTTTTTTATCAATAAATGATTTTTTTTGTTTATCTTTATACGTTTTTGGTTCTTGTAACTTATTATCTTTAATATCTGAACTATAGATTAGTCTTGTATTGTATTTTACAGCGATTGTTTCTTCTGTAGTGGAGGTTGTTTCTTCTGTAGTGGAGGTTGTTTCTTCTGTAGTGGAGGTTGTTTCTTCTGTATTTGTAGTGGTGGTGGTAGTTGATTCTTTTTTTTTAATTTTTTTAGGGCGAGTTTTATCAACTTTTCCAACTAGAATATCTTTACATTGGTTCCATACAACTGTTCCTACACTTACTTTAAAATTTAAATCGTGTAATGTTTTAGATTCTTTGTATAGTTTCTTTATTTCTGTAATATTATTAGGTGTTCCAAAAATCAAATTATTAGATTTTTTAAGAGTATATTTATCATTTTTTTTTTTTATAGTATCGTTTGTTTTCTTTTTAATTGTTAATACTATAGTAGGTTGCTGTGTTTCAAGATATGTATCATCACATTCCGTAATATCAAGAATTTCATAATGATCATAAATTCGTTGCCTCGTTTTATTATAGTACAAACAATTGATAAAACTTTTTGGAAGAACAAAACATAAAATACCATTATCTTTTAATAAATCCATTGATTTTAAAATGAATATGATAAAGATATTTGGTCTTCCATCAAACCATTCATTATATTTAATATCATATTTATTTTCTTCTAGTTGTTTATATTCTTCTTTCTTCTCTTCTTTCATTTTTTTAATAATAAAATAAGGGGGATTTCCTATAATTAAATCAAATAATGTTTGTGTAGAATATATTAGGAAATTTTCATTTAATAAAGATATATTCTCTTTGTCATATTTCTCTTTTATAGCTTCATAAATAGTTTTATTAAACTCTATACCTGTTATATTTACAGTTGGATATTTCTCATTAATTGCTTTTATGAATTCACAAGAACCACACGATGGTTCTAATATAGTTTTTATTATGTTCTTTTTATTTGTAAAATATATTTCTAGTTTTTCCAAAGTAGATGAAATTGTGATAGGAGGTGTGAAAAATATACCTGACTCTTTCTTGGTTTTTTTTGAAATTGATTTTGTTAATTTACTTGATAACTCGTCAAAGTCATATTTTTCCATTATTTCATATTATTAAATTTAATTATATGTTTATTATTTAATTATATATTATTATATATTTTATATTTTAAATCAATTTTAAATTTAATATAATAATTTCTATTCTAGTATCTTTAATATACAATTATTTATATTTTCGTATTTTTCACTTAACCAATATAAATGATTGGTATTATCTTGAATTGAATCGTTAGTTTTATTATAATTTTCCATATTATTGTTTTTATTGATTAAAAAGGTTTTCCAATTATATTGAGATGCCGAATAAAGGTTGATAGGTAAGTCATCAAAAAAGAGGATTTCATCTGTATCATTTATTCCACATAATTCCATTACTTTTTTATATGCTAGTGGATTTGGTTTAAAGTGTTCTAAATCATTAGATGAAATAATACTAGAGAAACATTCCTTAATATTAAGAATATCACACCAATAATCACAATGAGAATATGTGGCGTTTGAAAACATTATTAACGTCCCTTTTTCTTTTAATTTTAGTAATAACTCTTTATCTATTGCTTCTACAATTTTCTGATTTTCATCTTGTTTATATAATGTTTCATCTAGGTCAAAAATATAGTATTTCATAATTAAGATACTATATATTAATTATATATTATAAAGTAATAATAATTTAAATTATCATTTTATACAACAATTTATTTTATTTTTAAATATTATATTATATTAGTTATAAGTAATTATTAAATATTAAAATATAAATAAATTATGGTTAAAAAGAAATTAACTGTTATATTAGATAGTAAAGAAATAGATGATTTATTAGAGTATCTTAATAAAAGAAAAATATTATTTACAAATACAGAATTAAATTCAATCAATAAAAATGTTATAAGTCAGTTATATTCTTTTAAAGAAAATATTAATTATCATCTAGTTAAATATAATCAAACAATTACAAAAAAATCTTCCAAAAGTAAAAAATCCAATAAGAAATCTAAGAAGAAATCTAAAAGGAAATCATCATTTATAAATAATAATTCGATACTTTCTAAAATAAATAAAGTAAAGGGATATCATTATAATGAACTAGATGATTTACAGGGAACTCACATATTGGGATTTAAAGTGCGTGAAAGTTTATTAAATAATATGAATGAAACTAAAATACCACATTCTGTTAAAAAAGTAAGTGAGGGATTTGCTAGAGGTGTCGCTCAATATGTTCTCATTAACTTCAAATTGCCCCATAAAACTAGTAATGCGTATATAAAATTATGGGAATTATATGCTTCTGTTCCACAACTTCTTCCTAATAAAAAACAGCTTAATATATTTCATCTAGCAGAAGCACCTGGTCAATGGATTAATTGTACTCGTCATTATATAGAAACAAAGCGTCATAAAGTAGAGCATTATAATTGGATTGCTAATTCACTCAATCCGACACATCCATCAAATGTTGCCAAATATGGTAAACATATTTTTGCGGATGATTATGGATTCCTTAAAAAATATCCCCAAAAATGGTTATTTGGTGAAGACGATACTGGCGATATAACCAGTGGTAAAAATGTGAAATGGTTTAAAGAATATATGAATGAATTTAAAGCTAAAAGTGGTGGTGAAGGATTACATTTAATTACTGGTGATGCTGGTATGGGGAGTGGTTCTGGTATTAAATTGGTTGACCTTCAAAAAATAGATTACGCTCAAATGTGTATGGTTGCTGCGTGTTCTACAAAAGGAACTAATTGTGTTATAAAACATTTCAACTATCTTAATATGGATTTTAAAAAATCATTTGAAAGTTCCGGATTTTTCATTAGTTATTTATATATTTATTATTTAATGTTTGATAGTGTTCGTCTTATTAAACCAAATACTAGCAGTCCCAATAGTGGGGAATTTTATTTAGTAGGATTGCGTTTTACTGGTATAGAAGATAATGTATTAGATACATTAATAAAGGAACTAGATACGTTTAAAGAAAATCAATGTTTCTTTAAAAAAGAGGAAATTCCAGAAGCATTCACATCGCAAGTTGTTGAATTTGTGGAAAAATTGCTAGAATTAAACAACAAACAATTTGATATTGTGAATATGTTACTTACTTGTATTGTTGATAAAGATGGTGAGAAGAAAGCTAATAAAGAAGATAAAAATAAAGGGAATGCTAAAGAATGTAAAAAATATTTAGATAAAGAATTCATAACTAAAATACAAACCAAAAGATATAAAGAATGGATAAAAACATATCGGTTTGAATAATTAATTAAACCAAATAATCAAAACTGATAACATAAATAGTATTTTGTGTATATAATGGGAAATTAAGTGTATTAAGAGGGGTGTTTTTTCCAATGACTTGTTTATTGTATCCCATTAGATTAAAATCAATATGTTTACTTTTAGATACTTCATATGTTTCTAGCTTAAGTTTAAAGAAAATACTAGCAAAATAATCTTCCATTGTTGTTAATTGTTTTTTAGTCCATTTTGATATATCAACCGTTATTTTACCTTCGGAATTTTCTGTTCCATATTTGTATTTTGCTCCTTCTGTAAAAAATGTGATTAAAAATTCAAATATTTCTTTTACTGATAGATTTTCAATAAATTGTAATTGAAATGATTTCTTTGGTTGTGGTTGTCTGTTAAATATATTATTTACTAAATCTTCAAGTTCTAATTCCATTATTAATAATAATAATACGAATTTATTTAAAGTGTTTAATTAAAATATGCTTTGATTTTTATTTTATAAAATAAACACATTATGTTTTATAATTGTAGGGAATTGTTTATAATGTTTAATTATATAAAGGTATTATATGTTTTTACATTTTTTTTTTAATGTTTTATTAAGTATTTTATTATTAAAATGTTTTTTAATGATTGTATCATCTTCTAACCTAGTTGTTATTAAATTTATAATATTCCTCCCTGTTTCTTCTTTAATATAATTATCTTTGCTATTTAATTTTGTTTCTAAATGTTGTAGGGTGTCTCTTGCTAATTTATCAACACTTTCTTTATTATTGACTAATATTTCCATATTTTTCCTTCTTTCTCGCATTAAACATAAATCGTCTAAAAATGTTTTGAATGTTTCTAATATATGGTATGGTATATAAAACTGGTCTTCTTTAATATCTAGTTGAATTTCTTTTCTATATTTATAAAAAATATTAATTAAATATTGACTTTTTTTAATGTATTTTTTAACATAGTTGAAATTTCTTAATGGATTGTTTTTTATAAATAATGTCTTTCTTTTTTTTATTGTATTTGGTTTTTTTAATATTTTCTTTTTTATATCTGTTTCAGCATCTTTTTTAATATGTACATTATGTGAAATTATATTTCTAAATTCTATTAATTCTTCCAAATAATTTACAATTCTTTTTTTTGGAAAATTTTTAATATTCAATAAATTTTCATTAAATATATATTTCAGTAATTTCATTTGTATTAAACCATCTCCAGATAAATCTTTATTAATATCAAAATATTTTGTTAATCTATTAAATTTTTTATGAATTATTAAATCTATTTTGTGTTTATTATTATCTTTATTATAAATATTAATTATAATTGGGGATAAACATAATGAAATTATAGATATTACACCTGACGCTATTTTAACCGCACTTAATGATAATGGGTCATTAATATGGAAAGGAACATTTGAAATATTAATAGAAATAATACCGGGTGATAGAAGTGAACCTTTATTAACTTTTAAAACATTGTCATTATTAACTAAATAATAATTACTTAAATAATCTATATTTTTTTTAGATAATTTAAATCTATAATTTTTAATATTATCTCGTTTAATATAAGTTCTTGTGCTTTTACCTTTTTTTATAATGTTATGTTTTGATTTTTTCATATTTATTAAATATATTAAATATATTAATTATTACTCATATATTTATAATACTAATATATAATATTATTATATGTTTAAAAATATTAAAAAATTGAATTAATTATTTTAAAAAATGATTAATATCCAAAAAACAAAATGGAATTTCTAGACAATATTTTGTTTATTTTGTGTGTATGTAGTCCTTTTTTCATAATAACTTATATTCCAGAAAGTTGGGCTAAATGTATTGTAGGTATTATGATTTTATGTGTGTTATTTATTATTTTTGCTATTATAGCACACTGGTTTATTGATAATCTTACATTTATAATACAATACAACGCATTTGTAGAACATTGAACTTAATATCAGATTATATAAATTACTTATAAATATATAAATTATTTTTTTAATAAGAAATCTGCGAAAAACGGCGCAATATGGTGTATTTTGGCGCGTTTTAGAGAAAATACACAAAAATAGACATAATTTGAAAAAATTGAATTTATAAATGTAAATTAAATATATTAATAAATCACGATGTGGAAGAATCGTAAGTTCTTGTTTGTTCTTGGTTTTTCTGTAACGGCGACTATATTCTGCTTTAGCCTTGGTACCGGCATTGTCATTTGTGTGGCTGCTGTTGCTATTGCGGTAATTTCTAAGCGTCCTAAAGAAACCCCAGAAGAAGCAGCTATAATAGAAACTAGGTGCGGGGATGGAGGCCTTTAAAAAACGCAACAAAAAAAAAAAAAAAAAAAAAATTTTTTTTTTTTTCAAATAAATAAAAAAAAAAATTATTTTTTTAAAAAAAAAACCGCGCAAAACGGTGCAATATGGAGTATTTTTGCGTATTTTTAGCTAAAATCACCAAAAATAGACATAATTTGAAAAAATTGAATTTATAAATGTAAATATATTAAATAAAAATTTTTGTTTACTAAGATGAAGTGGTTTAGAAGAATTTGTGGACGGATTTGTAGACGGATTTGTAGACGGATTAATATAAAATATATTACTCGTTGGGATCTCATTGGGGCCTTAGTTGGGGGTGTATTAGTTGCACTCTCGATGTCTCCTTTCTTATCTGTTGGATGCATCATCGCCGCTGGTGTATGCATGACTGTTGTTTTAGCAGTCTGTATTGAGAAGATACATCGCGACATTATTCAACCAGAATACAACCAATTGATTGAGAATTAGAGAGAATCCCATTCAAAAAAAAAAAAAAAAAAAAAAAAAAAAATTTTTTTTTTTTTTTTAAAAAAAAAAAAAAAAAATATTTTTTTTAATAAAAAAAAAAAAAAAAAAAGCAAAAAATATAAAATTTT
>Ga0181555_1000191_pt1 | contig 60843 bp, 56 predicted proteins | sample 011ome_15_FD_145601 | JGI IMG/M metagenome (GOLD analysis project Ga0181555, IMG submission 145601) | Coastal salt marsh microbial communities from the Groves Creek Marsh, Skidaway Island, Georgia - 011504AT metaG (spades assembly) | ecosystem: Environmental > Aquatic > Marine > Intertidal zone...
AGTGACCGAAGGGACATTGTTTAAGGCATCACTAACCGTGGCCCCGCTGGTGGTTAAATCTTTACCTATGGTATATATTTTTTTGTCTAGACGTATTTGAACTTCCGTGTTCTCGGCGCGTACCACGACTTCATCTAGAGCTTCCTGATTTTGCTCCAAAAACAAAATTCCTAGATCTAAAGGGGCCTGCACCTCAATATTTTTATTTAGTGTTTTGTAGGAGATATAATCAATTTGTAAGGTAAATTTACCCGGTGAAAGCTCAATTTCAAAAAAACCATTATCGTCAGTAATCCCACCAGATTGTAGTGCCTGATTGGCATCAAAAACACCGACACTGGCATAAGAAAGGGGACTTTGATCGAGTTGATCCAAAACTTGACCTTTAACGACCATGGGCCCTAAATTTTGACTGAATCCTGATAAGGATAAAGTCCACAGAGTGATCAAGAACAAAGGCCAGTTTAGATAACTTTTCATAGGTGAATTTTGAGCCCAATGATAGGCCCATTTAAGGGTACAGGCTCATAAAATTCTGTTAAAATTAAATTAGGTTTTCAAGAGCGATAATGGGTCGCGCTATAACTGCCATATCTTGAAATTCGATGATCGGCCGTTGCATGAGACGGGGTTCTTTAATCATGAGATTGATCAATGCCTTGTTGTCAAGATTTTTATCCTTGAATTGAGTCTTCCACAAGGCCTCTTCTTTACGGATTAAATCAATAGGGCTAATATTGAGCTTGTTAATCAAATTACTTAACTCTTGCCCGGTTAATGGGTTTTGTAGGTATTGAATAACCTCAAAAGAAGCGCCCTTGTCTTCTATATATTTAAGCGCTTCTCTAGATTTACGACATCTTGGATTATGGTAAATTTTGATCATAAATCTAAAGAGATAAAGGGGTCATTAATTTTATTTAGGAGGGTCTGTGGCAAAGTAATGCCTAGGTCCAATAGCCCTTGAGCCAAATTCGCTGCACCATTGAAGTGCAGTGCAGAAAACCCTAGTGCTTGGGCCGCCTGAATATTTTCCATATTATCATCGATAAAGATCGATTCTTGAGCCTTTACAATATAGCGATCCATTAAGCGTTTATAAATTTCGGGATCGGGTTTGAGTAGGCCTTCTTCGCCACTGACGACAATGCCCTCAAACCATTGAAGCCAAGGGAATTTTTTTAATGCAATCGGAAAGGTTTCGTGGCTCCAGTTGGTCAGTGCCAATAATCGATAATTGCTTTGGAATTTAAGAAATTCAAGAATGGCTAAAGTGTCTTTATGCGCTAAGCCCAGCATTTCCTCCCAACGCCCGTAGTACATTTTAATGAGTCGCTCGTATTCTGGATAGAGCGCAATGCGCTCATTTGTTGCTTTTTCAAGAGGATAGCCAGCATCCTGATTTAAATTCCAATCCCATGCACAAATCGTATTGAGGAATTCATTCATCTTGGCAGAATCACCTCTAAATTCCTTGAGAAAGACGTATGCAGGTTGCCAGTCTATTAAGACGCCACCCAGATCAAATATTAAGGTATTGATCTTTGGGTTCATGAGTTATTCTGTAATATAAATGATATCCCACTGGTAAGAATTTCCTGAGACGGCCTCACTAATCACCGCAGGATAATCATCATTGTCGTAACCGATTAGATAATTTACCATGGTGATGCCATCAAGCAATATTGCGGTCATATTATTAGGATTGTAGGGATAAACATAGCCGCTAAAACCAGTAAAGTTTATGTTGCTGAAATCCCAAAATAAATCAATTGTGCGCACCAGATATAAGGCATCAAACTGACCGTAAAAGGGATTGTTTTTATTATCGTAAGTAAAACTGTAGTTGTTTATTAAGTTGTCGTTATTGTCGTATTGATTCAGTGCAATCATGTTGCCGCTGGTGTCATAGTCGAAGGTCAAATACTGATTTGGGCCATTAAATCTTGTGACTTTTCCGCCCGCGTTTAAAGTCATTGAACCGCTTACATCGGCTACCTCATCGATAATACCCTCAAATAATACAGTATCATTATCATTATCATAGACTAGGGTCACATCATCTTGCGCATCTAAATATCTAAATACCCGCCCTTGGAAGTCGTAAAAAAAGCCTTTTTGATCAGAAACCCCTTCACTATCAACATAATACCAAACATTAGGGTTGAGCTCGTCATTATAAGCTGTGGTGATCTCAAAGCCGACCCCGGGCTGGGTGGTTTCAGTCCAAACCTCTAATAAATCGTTGTCGTTATATTCATATTGAACATTTGTTCCGTTTGGCCCTACTTCAAAAGCAACAAGCTTTGGAAGGTTCGTTGGGTTAGGGTCGTTTGGATCATTGTTATTGTTGTTATTGGAATTATCGTCACTCGAGCATTGAATAAAAAATAAACTCAAGAATATTAGACTCAAAATACGCATGGTGTTCATCATTAATTTAGGGGTAAAGTTAAATGTTTCCTTCATAACTAAAGTTCATTGCTGGTCTCCTTTTGGCCGGTCATCATTAAAAATGCCTTGAGAAATTCGTCTATATGTCCATCTAAAACGGCATCAGTATTTCCTGATTCATATTGGGTCCGAACATCTTTGACTAATTTATAGGGATGGAGCACGTAATTTCGGATTTGACTGCCCCATTCAATAGCCATTTTATTGGCTTCAATTTCATCGCGCTGGGCCTGTTGTTTACGCAATTCAATTTCATAGAGTTGTGACTTAAGCATCTGCATTGCTTTTTCACGATTTTCGAGCTGGGAACGCGTTTCACTATTATGGATGACAATGCCACTGGGGTGGTGGGTCAAAATAGCTTTGGTTTCCACCTTATTTACGTTTTGTCCTCCCGCGCCACTACTTCGGGCAAAGTCCCATGAAATATCGGCAGGATTGATTTCGATTTCAATGCGATCATCCACCATAGGGTAAACATAAACACTTACAAAACTTGTATGGCGCTTTGCATTGGAGTCAAATGGTGAAATACGGACTAACCGATGAACGCCATTTTCCCCCTTTAGCCAGCCAAAGGCATGATCCCCTTCGATTTCTAGGGTAACTGTTTTTACTCCAGCTACATCCCCAGCTTGGAAGTTGAGCTCTTTAATTTTGTAGCCGTGTTTTACCGCCCACATCAAATACATACGCATCAACATATTGGCCCAATCACAACTCTCAGTGCCTCCGGCTCCCGCTGTGATTTGTAAAACAGCACTGAGATCATCCCCTTCGCTGCTTAACATGTTGCGGAATTCAAGCTGTTCTATTGCGTTTGAGGCTTTTTGGTAGGCTGAATCAACTTGCTCTTGACTTTCTTCACCTTCTTTAAAGAATTCAAAATAAACCTCTAATTCCTCAAAGTCCTGTTCGGCAGTTTGATAATCATCGACCCATTTCTTCAAGGTACGGAGTTCCTTCATAAAGGCCTCAGCCCCTTTGGGATCATTCCAAAAGTTTGGGTCAAATGTTTTTTCTTCATCGTTCGCGATGGTAATTTTTTTACCATCTACGTCAAAGATACCTCCTTAACGCATCCAGGCGATGTCTAAGATCCTTTAAATGATCTGCTGTAGTCATACTGAGTTAATTTCTACAAAAATAGCTTTTAACCAGCCAAGAAGAAAGAGTTTCAACAAATATTTAATAGTTTTAAAGCATCACTGTCAAGGATGAATTTATGAAACTTTTGCGCTATTTACCTTTATTTTTTTTCAGCCTTTCCCTACAGGCACAGTTTTTACAAAGCGAAGTAAACAAAACCAAATTCGAGGGGTTTTTTGACTTCTATTATGTTCCGGATAAAGGCAAAATATTTTTGGCCATTAACCAGGATCAAATCGGGCAGGATTTTCTTTACGTACACGCCTTGCGCACTGGACTGGGGAGTAATGATATTGGTTTAGATCGCGGGCAACTCGGTGGAGAACAAATCGTTCGGTTTGAAAAAGCAGGCGCTCGTATTTTGCTCATGGCGCCGAACATGCAGTTTCGTGCCCAGTCGAGCAATCCACTAGAGCGGCAGTCAGTGCGGGAGGCCTTTGGGACCCATGTACTGTTCGGTTTTGAGATTATCGAGACGGATCAAAATAATTTTTTGGTCGACATGACGGATTTTTTACTTCAAGACACCCATCAGGTCGCGCAAACCCTTTCACAGAAAAAGCAAGGAAATTTCAAACTCAACAAGAGTAAATCCGTTATTTGGATGGAGCGCACAAAAGCCTTTCCATTAAATGTTGAATTTGAAGCTTTGCTCACTTTCGACGGTCAACCCACAGGTCGGGCATTGAAAAGCGTTTGGGACGGTACCGACTTGTCTACTATTCAGCATCATAGTTTTGTGGCTTTGCCCGATGATCAGTATGAAATGCGTCCTTTTGATCCCCGCTGTGGAGCTTTTCCCATGACATTTTACGATTATGCCACGCCTATTGATCAGCCGCTCAAACAGCAGTTTATAACCCGTCATCGACTCAAGAAAAAGTTTCCAGATCAAGCCATAAGCCCAGCGGTAGAACCAATTACTTACTATTTGGATCCCGGGACCCCTGAACCCATTCGCTCCGCCCTTTTGGAAGGGGCAAAGTGGTGGAATCAAGCTTTTGAAGCCCTTGGCTATGAGGAGGCCTTTCAGGTGGCGCTCTTGCCAGAGGGTGCAGATCCATTAGATGCGCGTTATAATGTGATTCAGTGGGTACATCGTTCCACCCGCGGGTGGTCTTACGGGGCATCGATAACGGATCCCCGCACTGGAGAAATCATCAAAGGCCATGTCAGTTTGGGTAGTTTGCGTGTACGTCAAGATTTTTTACTTGCTCAAGGGCTCTCTTTAGATCCATTTGCTCAGGATCAAATAGATCCAGCCATGCAAGAGTTAGCTTTGGCCCGATTAAGACAGTTATCCGCTCATGAAGTTGGTCATACTTTAGGATTTGCCCATAATTTTGCAGCCAGTGCTTACGGTAAAGTCAGTGTCATGGACTATCCACATCCTCAACTCAGTTTAAAGGATGGTGCAATCGATTACAGCAACGCTTATGAAGCAGGGATAGGATTATGGGATAAAATTTCAGTGGCCTACAGTTATGGTGATATACCCCCTGGAATCCAGCAAACAGATTATCTAAGCGCCCTACTCGATAAGGCATTTTCTCAGGATCTGCTTTTTATCACTGATTCTGATGCTCGAGCAGCAAGTGGCAGCCATGCACAAGCTCATTTATGGGACAACGCAAGCAACGCGGCTCAAGGCCTTGAAGAAATTATGCTGGTCCGCACTGCAGCGATCAATCAATTTTCGCTCAACCAAATTCCTAAAGGGCAAGCTTATTCTGTTTTGGAAGATGTTTTTGTGCCTATTTATTACTTACACCGATATCAAACTGAGGCCGCGGTAAAAATGCTTGGAGGTCAGATCTATGATTACAGTATAAAGGGCGCCAAATCTTCTATAAATCAGACCGTACCCCCTGAGGAGCAGCGCCATGCATTAAGGGCCGTTTTAAATACGATCTCACCATTACAACTCAATATTCCTAAGCGCGTAGAGCTATTGTTTCCGCCAAGAGCTTTTGGTTTTCCACGATCTCGCGAGTCATTTAAGTCTTCTATGGGCGTGCGTTTTGATCCTTTGACCGCAGCAGGCAGTGCCGCCTCAATGACCCTTGAGTTTTTATTTCATCCGGCCCGCTTAAATCGAATTTATTGGCAGCAAGTGAGTGATCCAAATCAATTGAGTTTAGATGAGCTCCTCGAAAAATCAGCGGCAATGTTCAACAGTGATCAATCCAGTGAGCGATTATCCACGCTTAATGAGTATGTTTTAAACCTTTATTTAAGGCAGGTTATGGCGGCAAGTGTGGCACAACAAACCTTACCACAGGTCAAGGCCAAGCTAAAAGATCACCTATATCAATGGGAACGATGGGCCAAAAAATACCACAAGGAAATGGCGGCACACTACCTGGATATTTTAAATCAATATTGGCAAAATCCTGAAGATTTTGAACTTATGGATACTCCAGACCTTCCCGATGGCAGTCCGATTGGCACTGATTTATGTATCTTTCCTGAGCGAGATTAAGCTGCTTATTGGCCAAATTATGCGCGTTAACTCAGTCCTTTTATTATGAATTATACTCGATTGTTTAAATATTTGAGTGGTGCACTGTGGCTTGCTTTATCATTTGGGCATACCCTCGAGGCGCAAAATGCTGAGGTTCCTATGGAAATACAAGAGCTTAATGCTTCGTTAGAACTTGCGGTTTTTAGAGCCATTATGCCAGATGATCGGGAGGAATTATATTATCTGGAGCAGGGGCAATTTTATCTTACAAAACGTAAGGCGGGTGAGCCTTGGGGCGAGATTAATCGCGCAGATTCGGTCCTGGGTATTTATGTAAAGAATCATTGGCCTGCGCTTCGCGATGATCTAGTCAAACCATTTAGACCAAAATCTAAAGCGACCGATGAGGTTGTGGCAGCTCAAAACCAAAGTGCGATCGACAAAAGCGCAAGTCCTGATCATCACATGAAAAAAGCAAGGGCTATAGAGGTAAATTCCGAAGATTATTCTTTTAAATATGTGCTTTTTTACCGCAACATAATCGTTGAACGAGAATTTAACCAGAAGGATATTGATCCTCGTTGGGCCAAAGAAAATTTGACCTTTACGTTTAATCAAACCTTAAAACTGACTGAAATGCATCAAATTATGGATGCACTTTTTTTAAGTAATTTAAGATAATCAGTAAAATATGGACCCTATAGATTTACGCAGTGATACCGTGACTAAACCCTCTGAGGGTATGCTTGAGGCAATGTTTTCGGCAAAAGTTGGCGATGATGTATATCATGAAGACCCCTCAGTTAATGCGCTTCAAGATTATGTTGCTGATTTTTTTGGGGCAGAGCAAGCCCTATATTTCCCTACAGGCAGTATGGCTAACCAAGCAGCGATCAAATTGCATACTCAGCCTGGAGAGCAATTAATTGCTCATGAATGGTCTCATGTCTATAATTATGAGGGGGGCGGTGTGTCTTTTAATAGCGGAGTATCCTGCAAACTCCTAGGTGGTGCTCGTGGTTTACTCACAGCCGATCAAATTGCACCAGCGGTAAACCCTCCAGATTTTTATCACAGTCCCTTAACGACTTTGGTATGTGTCGAGAATACTACAAACAAAGGCGGGGGTGCATGTTATGCCCTGGAAGATCTTAAAGCCATTGGCGCTGAATGTAAGACTCATGGATTGAAATATCATTTGGATGGCGCTCGATTATGGAATGCCTTAATCGCCGAAGATCAGGATCCAAAGCAATACGGTCCTTTATTTGACACCATTTCAGTTTGTTTGAGTAAGGGTTTGGGGGCGCCCATGGGCACTGTTTTGGTCGGAAAATCAGAAGTGATTCAACGTGCCATGCGGGTGCGAAAAGTACTTGGTGGTGGGATGCGCCAAGTAGGATATATGGCTGCGGCGGGACTCTACGGGATACAACATCAATTGGCCCGTCTTGATGAGGATCATAAAAGGGCGGGTGAATTGGCGCAATGCTTAGCATCCTTAGATTATGTAAAAAGTGTTGAGCCGACCCAAACCAACATCGTTATCTTCTACTTGAATCCCGAAGTAAATCAACAGCGGTTTTTAGATTTTCTAGAAAAAAATAAAGTAAGGATTAGTGCCATGGGACAGGGAAAGTGGCGTTTGGTCACCCATCTGGATTACACCGAGTCGCAACATAAAAGAATGCTTTCGGCACTGGGACAATTTCAGGGCCGTTAATTTCAATTATGCAAGAAAGACGCTTTCGTTTACGCAATAAATCACTATTTTTATTTGCACAACATTAACCGATTTTTAATCTGCAAAGCATCATGAAAAAGATCGCTTATTTTCTGGCAAGTGTAGTCGGCCTTTTGGTCGTCTCATGTTCAAACAATACACAAAAAATGGCACCAAAAAATGTGACCCCACCTTTGGCTGAAGCCAGAGAAACGTATTTAGAAATGCACGGCGACGTGCGTTTGGATCCTTATTACTGGCTCAATGATCGCGAGGATGAGGAGGTGTTAGACTATTTAGAACGTGAAAACGATTATCACGATAAAATGACGGCGAATACCAAAGATTTCCAGGCTGATTTGTTCCAAGAGATGAAGGCGCGGATCAAGGAAGACGATGAGTCTGTTCCTTATTTTTACAATGGATATTACTATATCACGCGCTATGAAAAGGGGAGTGAGTACCCCATATATTCCCGTAAAAAAGACAGTCTCGGTGCGGCCGAAGAAATCATGATTGACGTTAATGAAATGGCCAAGGATTACGCCTATTATCAACTCAGAGGGCTTAATGTCAGCCCCGATAATAAATGGGTGGCCTTTGGGGTAGACACCTTGAGTCGACGTCAATACATGTTGCACATAAAAAATCTTGAGACTGGAGAAATCCTCTCAGAAAGTGTGCAAAACACCACAGGGGGTTCAACCTGGGGTAATGACAATAAAACTTTGTTTTATACCAAAAAAGATCCGGTAACCTTACGTTCTGACAAAATTTACAGACATGTCATGGGAACCTCTGAAGCCGAAGATGTTATGGTTTATCACGAAGAAGATGAAACCTTCAACACTTTTGTTTATAAAACTAAATCCGATCAGTTTTTGGTAATTGGGAGTATGAGTACGTTGACCTCAGAATACAGGATATGTAATGCCGATCAGCCTTTGGGAAATTTTAATGTTTTTCAGGAGCGTGTTCGGGGCTTAGAATATGATATTGACCATTATCAAGACCATTTTTATATCGTCACGAATAAAGATGAGGCAACCAACTTCAAATTGATGAAGACTCCTGTGGATAAAACAGCAATGGAGTATTGGGAAGAGGTAATTCCACACCGTGAGGATGTGCTTTTAGAAGAAGTTGATTTGTTTAAAGATTACTTGGTGGTTTCAGAGCGGGTTGAAGGATTAACCCAATTGCGTATTATGCCCTGGGATGGAAGGCCTGCCTTTAATTTGCCCTTTGACAATGAAACCTATACTGCAGGAACCACCCAGAATATTGAGTTCAATACTTCAAAATTGCGCTATCGCTATAGCAGCTTGACTACGCCGTCTTCGGTGATTGAATACGATATGAATTCAGGAGAGCAGGTCGTTCTTAAAGAGACCGAGGTCCTGGGCGGTACGTTTAACAAAGACAATTACGTCTCTGAGCGATTGTGGGCTCCAGCTCAAGATGGGACCATGATTCCGGTCTCAATTGTTTATAAAAAAGGCTTTAAGAAGGACGGTTCGAGTCCACTATTGCAATATGGTTATGGTTCCTATGGTGCGACCATGGATCCGTATTTTTCTTCAACAAGACTCTCACTTTTGGATCGAGGTTTTGCCTTTGCCATTGCGCACATCCGTGGAGGCCAGTTTATGGGCCGACCATGGTATGAAGATGGAAAACTGCTTAAAAAGAAAAATACCTTCACAGATTTTATTGATGTTTCTCAATTCTTAATTGACCAGGGATATACCAGTGCAGAACACTTGTATGCCATGGGGGGCTCTGCAGGTGGTTTACTCATGGGAGCAGTTATTAACATGGCTCCAGAGTTGTACAACGGGGTAATTGCGGCGGTTCCTTTTGTCGATGTGGTAACCACAATGTTGGATGAATCAATTCCATTAACTACGGGCGAGTTTGATGAATGGGGTAATCCTAAGGATGCAGAATATTATCATTACATGAAATCTTATTCTCCTTATGATAATGTAGCGCCCCTGAACTACCCGAATCTTTTGGTCACGACCGGGCTTCACGACTCTCAAGTTCAGTATTGGGAGCCAGCCAAATGGGTTGCCAAAATGAGAACCCTCAAAACAGGGTCCTCGCTGCTTTTAATGCATACAAACATGGATGCAGGCCATGGCGGGGCTTCGGGCCGATTTGAAGGGCTAAAGGAATTAGCCATGGAATATGCCTTTTTGTTTGACCTGGAGGGCATTCAGAAGTAGTCTATTTTTTTTAACTAAATTTGCAGCGTAATTCAGGCAAAGCTCTGAATCATAAAAAATATCTATATGCACGATTTGAATGTCCATGATAGTGTACTTGATTTAATCGGAAAGACTCCGCTGGTTCGACTAACCAAGGTGGTTTCTGATTTTCCAGGGAACTTTTGGGCAAAAATGGAATCATTTAATCCAGGTCATTCCGCAAAAGATAGAATCGCCGCTTTTATTATCGAGGAGGCCGAGCGCAGCGGGTTGTTAACACCTGGGGCGACCATTGTCGAGACCACCAGTGGCAATACCGGCTTTAGTCTTGCCATGGTCAGTGTATTGAAAGGCTATAAATGTATTTTGGCCGTATCGTCAAAATCCTCTCCAGACAAAATTGACATGTTGCGGTCCATGGGTGCAGAGGTTCACGTATGTCCTGCAAACGTGCCAGCCGATGATCCCCGTTCTTATTATAAAGTAGCCCAAAGGATTCATGAAAAAACGCCAGGGTCCATTTATATCAATCAGTACTTTAACGCCTTAAATACGGCGGCTCATTACCATTCCACGGGACCAGAAATTTGGCAACAGACCAATGGGAAAATAACCCATTTAGTGGCTTGCAGTGGTACTGGAGGTACGATTTCAGGAACCGCTCAGTATTTAAAGGAACAAAATCCCGAAATTGAAATTATAGGGATTGATGCTTATGGTTCAGTGCTGCAGAAATATCACGAAACAGGTGAGTTTGATAAAGATGAGATTTACCCATATCGTATTGAAGGTCTCGGTAAAAACCTTATCCCAACGGCAACTGATTTTTCAGTTATTGATCGTTTTATAAAAGTTACAGATCAAGACAGTGCTTGGGCTGCCCGAACTCTAGCTCAAAAAGAAGGCCTTTTTATGGGGTATACCAGTGGGGCTGCCCTTCAGGGCTTATTTCAGTTAAACGAGGAGCAGAGTTTTGATCAAAATAGTGTTGTTGTGGTCATCTTTCCAGACCACGGATCTCGTTATATGAGTAAGGTTTACAATGATCAGTGGATGATTGATCAAGGGTTTATGGAAGAGTCAATTCCTCAAAATGAAAAATCCGTTGCATCTATAAAGACCTCATAATTGCGGACAGTAAACTTCTTCTTCCTTCTTTGTCTTCTTTTATACTGCCTTTTGATCCTTGAAAACTGTGATAGGCTAAAGTTTATATAGATCAAAGCCATCTTGGACTTTCAAATTGTTTATTTCTTTAGAACATATACTACTTTTTCGAAGCTAATTTATGTACTTTTGTCCCCTGTATACGACATAAAAAAGGCGGTCTGATGAGAGATTTATTCGACAAAATATACAAGGACAAGGGACCATTAGGGAAATGGGCCGAACAAGCAGAAGGCTATTTTGTATTTCCAAAGTTGGAGGGCGAAATTTCAAATAGAATGCGCTTTCGGGGAAAAGAAGTCATTACCTGGAGCGTGAATGATTATTTGGGCTTAGCCAACCGACCTGAAGTCCGCAAGGCCGATGCAGAAGCTGCTGCAAAGTATGGCTCAGCCTATCCAATGGGTGCGCGTATGATGAGTGGCCATACGGATTTACATGAGCAACTTCAACGCGAATTGGCTGCTTTTGTCAATAAAGAAGCGGCGTACTTGCTCAATTTTGGCTATCAAGGGATCTTATCGACCATAGATGCTCTAGTTTCTAAGGATGACGTAATCGTATACGATGTGGATGCGCACGCCTGTATTATTGACGGTGTTCGTCTTCATATGGGACAAAGGTTTACCTATAAGCACAACGATTTAGAGAGTATTGAAAAAAACCTTATACGTGCCGAGCGCGTTGCTGAAAAAACTGGAGGAGGGATACTGTTGATTTCTGAGGGTGTTTTTGGTATGCGTGGCGAGCAGGGTAGGCTTAAAGAAATCGTTGCGCTTAAGAAAAAGTATAATTTCAGGTTTTTAGTAGATGACGCGCATGGATTTGGAACCCTAGGTAAAACAGGGGCTGGTGCAGGAGAGGAGCAAGGCGTTCAGGATCAAATCGACGTCTATTTTGCTACATTCGCTAAGTCAATGGCCAGTACTGGAGCGTTTATTGCTGCGGACCAAGAAATTATCAATTATCTAAAATATAATTTGCGTTCACAAATGTTCGCCAAGTCGCTCCAAATGCAACTTGTAGAAGGTGCGCTGAAACGTTTGGATATGATTCGGACCATGCCAGAGTTGCGCGAAAAGCTATGGCAAAATGTAAATGCCCTTCAAAACGGGCTAAAGAAACGTGGTTTTGATATTGGAACGACTCAAAGTTGTGTCACCCCGGTATACCTTAAAGGAAGTATTCCCGAAGCGATGGCTTTGGTTAAGGACCTTCGAGAAAACTATGGTATTTTCTGTTCTATAGTGGTATATCCAGTGATTCCAAAAGGTTTGATTCTTTTACGCTTGATTCCAACTGCATCGCACACGCTTGAGGATGTTGCCGAGACGCTCGATGCGTTTTCAAGTATTCGTTCACGATTAGAAAATGGAACCTACAAAAGACTTTCGGAAGCCTTAATGCAGCAGCAGGCCGTAGAGCAGGAATAATAAGGCCCGAATTACGTCCGTGCTTTAGAGATCTTTTTTATAAGTACTTCTTTCTTTGTGTTGCACAGGATTAAAGTCTTTCCAGAGGCGCTGTACCGCAGTGTTTTCTTTTAACTCAGGGTTGGTCTCACCAAAGACGATTCCTTTTCGATTGAATAGGTTCTGTATTTCCTCAAAAATAATGGCCGTAACCCCTTTTCCTTGGTACTCAGGATGAATGCCGATTAGGTAAAAGGCAGCTCGATCGTTTTTGTACTGTGCTTTCAAAATATGATACCATCCAAAAGGAAATAATCGACCTTTTGCCTTTTGAAGAGCACGGCTAAACGAAGGCATGACAATAGCAAAAGCGACAAGTTCATTGTTTTTATCCTGCACGCATGTGATATATTCGGGCTGAATAAATTTGAAATACTTTTCCTTATAATGCGCCACTTGGTAGGGTTGAATAGGCACAAATGTTTGGAGACTACTATAGGTTTCATTCAGTAGCTCAAACATGCGTTCGACATAAGGCAGAATCTCTTTTTTATGTCGAAACTTTAAAACGGATAATTGGTAACGTTCTTTAATGAGCTTAGAAAATTTTACCACCTTATCTGTAGCTTTTGGCAAAATGTCCATTTTAAATTCCACCCACGTAGCTTGTTTTTCAAACCCGAGGGCTTCAAAATGTTTGGCGTAATAGGGGTAGTGATACCATGTAATCATGGTACTGCGCTGATCAAAGCCCATGGTTAGTACACCAGCTTTTTCCATATTGGTAAAGCCCACAGGGCCTTCCATATAGCTTAAATTGTTGACGCGACCTATTTTTGCGGCTTCCTCTAATAATTTTTTTGTCACTTCTAGATCATCGATTACATCGAACCATCCAAAACGCAATTTTAATTTTTCTTGCTGCGCTACTTCGATATGGTTAATTATCACTGCAATTCTACCGGCTATCTCCCCATTTTTATAAGCCAAAAAATAATGCGCCGTGGCGTTTTGAAAAACAGGATTCCGCTTTTGGTCTAGGGTAGCCAGTTCCTCTTCAATCATCGGAGGCACCCAATAAGGATGGTTTTTGTACAGCCGAAAAGGAAACAGTACAAATTTTTTGAGATCTTTGAGATTATTTACCGGTTCTACACTAATCATTCTTCTAAACGCTGCATTGTGTCATCGGATGAATCGTCTAAAATGACGCTCTTTTTCTTTTGTTTTTTCATTTTTCGCCGCTGCTTTTTCTGACTCTTTTGTGCCTTTTTGAGCTTTTTCTTTTCCTCTTTTTCGGCTTTTCGGGCATCTGAACCTTTTTCTTCGAGATATTCGTCCTTTTTATGACGATCTATTCGATACGACATCCCAAAACGAGTGTAAAAAAGACTTGGCGTATCTTTTGCATTGAGGCTAACTGAAGCGTCAATATGCCAATCAGGATTGACCAATACTGCGACCCCTCCACGAAAAATTTGATCGGCATAAAAATCGCTTTTAAACCCTTGGTTCTCAACAAAAATTGAAAAATACTCATGTGTGGCATGGGTCAGGGTTAAGGTGTAGCCGTAAGTGGGAAAATCTGTGGTAAATCGATCTGCATAAATATTGGTAACAAAGACAAATCCACCAATCCAATTATTTTGGGTGGCTAACATCAGTCTGGGGCTAATGGTTGCCTCGTTATAAGGCAATAAAGGGTTATTGTCAAAATCAAAATTGGCCCCCGCGTAAATGGCTACCGCTGGAATAAAATCACGCCATTGAAATCGATTATTTTGGCGCCAACTATAGAGATTAGGCCCATCCTGCTCTTGTTTTATGTAAGGATCATAAATCAAATATTTAGCGCCTATGGTATTGTTCTTAAAATTTGAAAGGGTTTCAGGAGCTATTGCCCCTTGGGTGTATGTAATTGAATTTCGCTGAAAATCCCCCATTAAACTAATTTCTAAGGCTTCCTTCCAAAAACCGTAACGGATGGTATAATCCCAATTAAATATACCCGTTTCTGTATACCGCAGACTGTGTTTTTCATTGCCAAAACTCATCCCAGATTCAAACTGTAATACTCCTGTGCCCACAGAAAACGCCCCTTGCGAGCCCCCTGGACGATTTGAGTTTAGCATGTCTGTGTATTGACCAAATACGAGCCCCTGGGTAAGGAAAAATAGTATGGTCCAGTAATTTTTCATGGCAATGATTTGACTCAAAGATAGCGGATTTTATCATTTATTTAATAGTCTTAAAACCTACTTTTAAGCCGTAATCCCTACTTTTGTTACTTATTGAAATCCATGTTTGAATTTCTCAAAACCTTACTCATTATCCTCTGGATTTATTACGCCATTAAGCTTTTGATGCGATGGTTGTTTCCCAGAATTTTGCCATGGATAATGAAACAAATTTTTAAAAAAGCCATTGATTCAAATCAGTCGTTTGGTCCTCAGGGTTCTTCTGTGTTTGAATCGTTTTCAAAACCAGAATCTGGGGCGAAGACAAGTAAGGGCCGTACCCCAAAATCTAAAAAGGTGGTCGGGGAGTATATTGATTTTGAAGAAATTGATGAGTAATCATGCAGTAATGGGACACGAACGCTAAAGAGGATGATACATCCAAGGTCGGGCGAGGGGATATACTGCATTCTTTTTCATAAATTCGAACAAATTCAAAAGACGAGATGAGTTCTTCAAAAGATTTTACCTCATTATTTAAAAAGTGGGGGCGAAATGGGTTAAAGCACTTGCCCATTCTTCTTCTATTTGTCATTGTTTCATTGGCCTATTTCTATCCCGTATTGGGCGGTCGTGCCCTATTTCAAAGTGATATTGCACAATATCAAGGGATGGCTCGCGAGAGCATTGAGTATCGAAATCAAACAGGGCAGGAAACATATTGGAATAACTCAGCATTCGGCGGAATGCCGACCTATCAACTCGGGGCTCAATACGCTTATTACGTACTAAAACATGTTGATAAAGCGTTACGGTTTTTACCCAGACCTGCGGACTACCTATTTTTGTATTTCTTTGGCCTTTACTTTTTATTGATTTCTCTAAAAGTCCCCAGGGCATGGGCGGTTTTTGGGGCATTAAGTTTCGGATTTTCGACCTACTTAATTATTATTTTAGGTGTGGGTCATAATGCAAAGGCCCATGCTATTGCTTATTTTCCTTGGGTCATCGCTGCGATTTTATGGACTTTAAAAGGCCGTTATAAAGGTGGGTTTATACTAAGTACTTTGGCTATTGGGCTTCAGCTGATGGCCAATCACTATCAAATGACTTATTATCTTTTGATGGCCGTGGTGCTTTTATGGATCATCCTGGGCCTCCATGCATTGAAACAAAATAAAATTATTGGATTTGCCAGAGCAACAGGGATTCTTATGGCTTCTGGCCTATTTGCTTTAGGACTGAATGCCACGAATATTTTAGCCACTCGTGAATATGCAAAAGAGTCAACTCGAGGCCCAGCAGTGGTCACTATTGATCCAGAGGGCAAGGTCTTGCCTCAAAATGAAGGTTTGGACTACGATTATATTACTGAATATAGTTATGCACCTTTAGAGAGTTTTAATTTGTGGGTCCCAAGGTTTATGGGGGGCTCAAGCCAAGAAGCTTTGCCTGGAGATTCAGAGATGGTTTCAGTGCTTCGCACCATGGGGGCCAGTACATCAGAGGCTCAAGAAATTGCCCAGCAAATACCCATGTATTGGGGCGATCAGACTATAGTAGCTGCTCCTGCATATATCGGCGGTGTAGTCATCACACTAGCGATTTTGGCATTATTCATCATCAGTGGCCCTCTGCGTACCTGGATTTTGACGGTATCGGCACTCGCTCTGTTGCTGTCCTGGGGCAGGAATTTTCAATGGCTGACCCATCTATTTATTGATTATGTGCCGCTTTATGACAAATTCAGAGCCGTTTCCTCCATTCAGGTTTTGATTGAATTTTTAATGCCAGTAATCGCGGTTCTTGGGGGCGTTTCATTTATTAAGCAGGCTCAAGAAAACCCGATCAATCTTATGAAAAAATTACAACGTGCAGCAATTACCGTAATGGGGTCACTGCTGTTGTTATTGGGCGCGTCTTATGGTTTTTTGGAATTCTCAGGGCCATATGATGGATATTTTATGGATCAACTCGGCTTGGATTTTGTCCGAGCCATACGTTTAGATCGGGCTTCATTAATGCGCTATGATACCTTTAGGGCACTGATTCTTGCCCTGATCTCTTTTGCCGTTCTTTGGTCGTTTTTGAAACAAAAAATGAATAAAAACACTGTGGTTCTCAGCCTTATAGTGCTGTCTGTTATTGATCTGGTGAGTGTGGATTGGCGTTATGTGAATGCCGATGATTTTGTTCAAAAGAGATTGGTTGAACGACCCTTTCAAGCCAGTGGGGTGGATTTGACCATCCAAAGAGATACGTCTTATTTTCGAGTTTTTGATCAGTCTTCCGCGCCGTTTAATTCTGCAAGGGCTAATTTTTTTCATCGACAATTAGGAGGATACCATGCAGCGAAACCGCGACGCATGCAGGATTTGTATGATTTTTATTTGGGTCGGTCAAGTGATCAAGTGCTCGATATGTTTAATGTCAAATATATTATTTCACGTAACCAAAGCACCACAGAGTTAGAGGCAAGCATTAATACGGATCGATACGGTGCGGCTTGGTTTGTCGATTCTATTATCGAATTTGATTCTGCGAACCAAGAGCTATTAGCCATTGGTCAGTATAACCTAAAAAAGACTGCCCTAGTTCATATGGATCAATTCGAGGAATTGCCTCATTGGCCAAAGTCGATCGATACGGAGTTAGATACGACCTCCATTAATAGTGATCGAATTGAATTAGTGACGCATCAACCCGATCGGTTGGTTTATCGTTCGAATGCTACCCAGGAGCGTGTGGCCATATTCTCGGAAGCCCATTACCCCCATGGATGGCAAGTTTCTATTGATGGACAATCCACTGAGATGTTTCGTGCGGACTACGTCTTACGGGCTTTAATTGTTCCCGCAGGAACCCACGAAATTGTCTTTGAATTTATTCCAGAAGTTGTTTATACGGGTCAGCTCATTAGTTTATCAAGTACCCTGTTATTTTTATTGATTTTATTGGTTATCGTTTTTGAGGCTTATCGAAAATATCGGACTAGGTTGATTGAGTAAATGAGATTTGAGACCAAAATACTGATTGTGACCTACTACTGGCCTCCTGCAGGAGGTCCAGGCGTTCAGCGTTGGTTAAAGTTTGCAAAATACCTTAAAGAATTCGGGATTACACCTGTAGTGGTTTGTCCTGAAAATGCCAATTATCCAATATTAGACCCAGCATTAAATCAAGAAATCCAACAGGATATAGAGGTGTTACGCGTGCCCATATTTGAGCCAGCTCGGATTATTAATCGATGGATTCCTAAAAAATCCAAATCCATGAGTAGTGGTATGGTTAATACACAAAATCCAAGTGTTCTAGAACGGATTTTGATGTCGGTACGGGGGCATTTATTCATCCCTGATGCCCGAAAATTCTGGGTGAATCCGACCGTAAAATATCTAAAGAAATACCTAGAACAACATCCTGAGATAAAATTGCTTATCACTACGGGTCCACCGCATAGTGTGCATCTCATCGGTCACAAACTCCAGCAATCACGCGCCGTAAAGTGGCTGGCTGACTTTCGGGATCCCTGGACAGAAATTTACTACCACAAAGCCCTTAACCTCATGGAGTGGGCCCAGCGCCGACACCTGGGCTTGGAGCAAAAAGTACTCGAATCTGCCGCCAGAATATTAACGACGAGCGAGCCCACAGCGGCATCATTTAAATTGAGAACCCATAAACCCGTGTCAGTCATTACCAATGGTTTTGATGCATTAGATTTTGAAGGCTTAAGTGACGCTGAACTGGGATCAAAAGATAAATTTCGCATCACCCATGTTGGGACGCTCATGGAACCTAGAAATCCAATGGTTTTATGGCAGGCCTTGGCTAATTTGATCGCTAATCAAAAAGCACTTAAGGGACTTGAATCTTTTGCCCAGGATTTGGAAATTGAACTTACTGGGGGAATTGCTCCAGGTGTTCTGGACTCAATTAAAAATAACGGTCTTGAAAAACAACTGGTACAATGGCCTAATTGTAGTCATGAACAGGCCATAAAGGCGATGGCCAGAGGTCAATTGCTTTTATTAAGCGAGCGAAATGAAGCAGATGCTCATTATATCATTCCAGCAAAATTGTTTGAATACCTGGCATTATCTATCCCCATTATCGCTTTAGGTCCTCCTAATGGCGCTATTCAGCCAATTTTAGAAGAATCTCAGGCGGGCGTCTATTTTGTCCAAGGGGATTTAGAGGGTGTGGAAGAATATCTCTACAAAGCCTATCATGCGTATAAAAATAGTGCGCCACACACAAAACAGGAGCGTTCTCAACTTCCCTACGAGCGCAAAAACCTAACCCAATCGTTAGCGGCACTAATCAAAGAAATGACACTCTAAAGCGCTACGGAGACGATTGTGCGAATCGCTCTTTAAGAAAGGGCGCTGTAAGACTTTTAGGCGAATTCATGACTTCTTCGGGAGGTCCTTGAGCCACGATCGTCCCCCCTTTTTTTCCGCCCTCTGGACCTAAATCAATAAGGTGATCAGCACATTTGGCCACATCCATATTGTGTTCCACGACCACTACAGTATGCCCCTTATCCAGTAAAGCATAAAAAGAGCGCAGTAATTTATTTATGTCGTGAAAATGAAGGCCAGTGGTGGGTTCATCAAAAATAAACAAGGTCTTCTCTTTGGTCTCGCCTTTGACTAAAAATGAAGCAAGTTTTATGCGCTGAGCCTCACCTCCGGAAAGTGTGGATGAACTTTGTCCCAGTTGTACATAACCCAAGCCCACATCTTGTAAAGGCATTAGTTTTTGGACTATTTTTTTATCACCGCGCCCTTCAAAAAATTCAATGGCTTCATCTACTGTCATACAAAGTACGTCATAGATTGAGCGCTCATCGACACGTATTTCTAGGATTTCTTTTTTAAAGCGTTGTCCTTTGCAAGCCTCACATTCCAGGTGCACATCGGCCATAAATTGCATCTCTATGGTCACTTCGCCCTCACCTTTGCATAAATCACAACGCCCTCCGTCCACATTGAAACTAAAATGTTTCGTTTTATAGCCGCGTAAGCTGCTTAGTTTTTGATCGGCATATAACTTTCTAATATCATCATAAGCTTTGATATAGGTCACTGGATTAGAGCGACTTGATCTTCCGATAGGATTTTGGTCAACAAATTCAATATGGTGCAGAGCGGATAAGTCTCCGCTGAGTTTATCAAAGGCACCCGGCTTATCGCCGTATCCTATAAGATGACGTTGAAGGGCTGGGTAGAGTATGCGTTTTACCAAAGTGGTTTTGCCGCTTCCTGAAACCCCGGTTACCGCAGTCATTTGTCCTAAAGGAATGGTTGCTGATACATTGTTCAAGTTGTGTTGACGCGCCCCTTCGAGTACAATCTTTTTTTGAGTGACACGACGATTTTTCGGGATTTCAATCATCAAACGGCCACTGAGGTAGTCTGCGGTGAGCCCTGGTTTCTTTAATAAATCTTTCAGGGGGCCTTCCGCCATAACAGAGCCGCCGAAACGTCCAGCTTCAGGACCAATGTCTATTATGTGGTCTGCGGCCCGCATAATGTCCTCGTCATGCTCCACCACAATAACCGTATTGCCTAAATCTCTTAGTTTAAGAAGAACCCCAATGAGTCGCTCCGTGTCTTTTGGATGAAGACCAATACTTGGCTCGTCTAAAATGTACATTGAACCAACTAGAGAACTCGCTAATGAGGTCGCCAGATTAATCCTTTGAGATTCACCGCCGGAGAGGGTATTGCTTTTTCGATTCAAGGTCAAATAGCCTAAACCGACATCTTGCAAAAAGTTTAATCTGTTTTTGATTTCTGTAAGCAGACGTTTACTCACCTGTTGCTGATATTCTGTGAGTTTCAGTTGGTCAATAATTGGTGAAAGTTCTTCTAGGGGAAGATTCATCAAATCTTGCAAATTATACCCATCAATTTTCACGTAACTCGCCTCATTGCGCAGACGGGTCCCTTTGCATTCGGGACAAATTGTTTTTCCTCGATAGCGCGAGAGCATGACCCGATTTTGAATTTTATAATTTTTAGCTTCGAGTTCTCCAAAGAAATCATTGAGCCCCATAAAATATTTATTGCCTGTCCACAACAGTTCGTACTGTTGAGAGGAAAGCTCATGAATGTGTTTATGGATAGGAAAATCGAATTCATACGCTCGATTGACCAGTTGATCTCTGTGATAACTCATGCTTTCACCTCTCCAGGGGAAAATAGCGTTATCATAAACGCTTAGTCCCGTGTTAGGGATAACCAGCTCTGGATCAATGCCGATAATATCGCCATAGCCCTCGCATTTTGGACAAGCCCCAAAGGGATTATTAAAACTAAACAAATGGATGTTTGGTTCTAAAAAGGTCATGCCATCACGCTCAAAACGATTGCTAAATAGGTGCATTTGGTCATGATCTACCTCTTTAAGGGCTAAACTCCCTTTGCCTTCATAAAATGCGATTTGCACAGCATCCGCAAGTCGATTTAAAAAGTCTTCATCATCGGCGGTGACCACCCTGTCAACAATCAGGTAAAGCTCATCTGTATTTTTGGCTGTGACCTCACTAATTTTAATGGTTTCATTATTGTGAAGTACTCGAGAAAAACCTTGCTGAGCCAATACACTGAGCTTATCTTTTAGGGACCTTTTGGCTTCTAAATGTATAGGGGCTAACAGTAATAATCTGCTGCCCTGTGGCATAGATTTTACAACATCTACCACATCACTGACTTGATCTCTTTTCACTTCTAATCCAGAAATAGGGGAATAGGTCCGGCCAATTCGGGCAAAAAGCAATTTTAAATAATCGTAAATTTCTGTGGCCGTACCCACAGTAGAGCGGGGATTGGTTGCGTTAACTTTTTGCTCAATGGCAATGGCAGGAGCAATTCCTTTGATCGCATCAACTTTTGGTTTGTCTAGGCGGCCTAAAAATTGTCGTGCGTAAGACGATAAACTCTCTACATAACGTCTTTGACCTTCTGCGTAGAGCGTGTCAAAGGCCAAGCTAGATTTTCCACTGCCCGAAAGCCCCGTAATCACCACCAGTTTATGACGGGGAATATCCACATTTATGTTTTTTAAATTGTGAAGTTTTGCCCCTTGAATACTAATGGCTTCTCTGATCATATTTTGAAGAAATTTATCCCGATTAAAGCGGTTTAAACCAAGGGTCAAAGATAGAGATTAACCACCAAGATTTTCGGGCTACTCAGCACATAATTCCATAGAATCTTGAAATAATTTTTGCTATTGCAAGATAAATGTTGTTATATTTACAATCATAATCGCTTAAACAAGAGCTTATCGCATAACACTACTTTTAATATTTAAGGACAACGACGAGCCCCATGTGTGGCCTTTATCTTATTAAAAGAAGCGTTATGAAGTACAGTATAAACTCTGATGCGTTGTTAGTCAGCGCTTATGTCAACGGCGATGAATCTGCACTAGGCGAACTAATCGCACGACACAAAGACCGTATTTATCGATTTATTTATTCCAAGGTTTACGATCGTGATGTAACCGAGGATATTTTTCAAGATACTTTTGTCAAAGTAATCAACACTCTTAAAAAGGGTAATTACAACGAAGAAGGCAAGTTCTTACCTTGGGTTATGCGCATTGCACACAATCTCGTAATTGATTATTTCAGACGCAACAAGCGTATGCCCAAATTCGAAAGTAACGATGATTTCAATATTTTCTCTGTCTTGAGTGATGGGGATTTAAATGCTGAGCGCAGTATGATTAAAGATCAGGTCCAGAAAGATGTTCAGCGACTTATTGAAGAGCTGCCCGAGGATCAAAAAGAAGTCTTGATAATGAGAATTTATAAAGACATGAGCTTTAAGGAAATTAGCGAGCAAACGGGAGTGAGTATTAATACGGCATTGGGAAGAATGCGTTACGCCTTAATCAACCTTAGGAAAGTTATTGATAAACATCAGATTGTTTTAACCAATTAAGATGCAATAAGTCAGGTCTCTTGACGTTTTAATACCAAACAATAAGTGATCTATGGCAAAACTTTATTCTCGGACACCACGTCGGGAACGCGTGGATAAAAACTTAGTTCCCAAAGATGAAACCATTAAATTTTTATTAGCCTATTCCAGCGCATTAAGTGTTATAAACTACAAGTCAAAGAAGTTTGATTTAGTGCTGAATTAGCAAGAGAGCCCCGATTTTTCGGGGCTTTTTTATTGGCAAAGCCTTTCTTTTTCCTTCAAACTATGGGTTCCTCCTAAATTCGGCCCGCCCTATGGTTTTTGTGATGATATCTTTTTCTCGATCCCAACCACGCGCTGGCGAATATTCACGACCATAAAATATGATTTGAAGGTGTAAGCGATTCCATTTATCTTCAGGGAATAATCTTTTGGCATCGCGCTCGGTTTGGACTACATTTTTTCCTTTACTAAAGCCCCAACGATACATTAAGCGATGAATATGCGTGTCAACAGGAAATGCGGGTACGTCAAAGGCTTGAGCCATAACCACGCTTGCTGTTTTATGACCAACTGCTGGCAGGGCCTCAAGGGCGTCAAAAGATTGCGGCACAAAACCATTATATTTTTCAACTAAAATTTTAGAAAGGCCAAAAATTCCCTTTGATTTCATGGGAGAAAGCCCCACGGGTTTTATGATCTCTCGGATTTGCTCAACGGATAATTTGAGCATATCGTAAGGATTGTCGGCCTTCTCAAAAAGAAGAGGTGTTATGGTGTTTACACGAGCATCAGTACTTTGCGCCGATAATAATACGGCGATGAGCAAGGTGTAAGGATCCTTGTGATCCAATGGAATTGGGGGCTCAGGGTAGAGCGCTTCCAAAGTTTGGATAACAAAAGCTACTTTTTCTGATTTAGTCATTTTGATTAACTTTATAACCGATGGCACTAAGTTAATGCCATTAAATTAAAAAAAAGAAAAAGCTATGAATACCTTAAAAGTAGGGGACAAGGCGTTTGCATTTGACGCTTTTGACCAAGACGGCACACGCCGCACATTAGCCGATTACGCCGGCCAGAAACTCATTGTATTTTTTTATCCAGCAGCAAGTACCCCTGGTTGTACCGCTGAGGCTTGTAATCTAACAGACAATTACAGCGCCTTGCAGCAAGCGGGCTACGCCATTCTTGGGGTAAGTGCGGATAATGCATCCAAACAGAAAAAATTTCAGGAGAAATACTCATTTCCTTTTCCTCTTTTGGCGGATACAGAAAAATCGGTGATCCAAGGTTTTGGCGTTTGGGGTGAAAAAAAGTTTATGGGGCGTACTTATGATGGTATTCACCGAGTGACCTTTCTTATTGATGAAAATGGGGTAATCTCTCGAGTTATTGACAAAGTCAAAACCAAAGGCCACGCAGCACAGATATTATCCGAGTAATATGACGATTTTGTAAAAGGTATTGAGGGATAGTGTAGTTGGCTAGGTTTAGCTAACTACATTATCTTCAGACTTTTTAAAGTTGAATAAAGATTGCTCCTTGATAAGTTTTGCTACGCCATTGGGAAGCATTTCCTCCCAACCGTGATCATCGTTTTCTATCTTTTTTAGTACTTCCCTTGAAAAGACACTAAGGATCTTTGGATTGTAGTCTTCAATATCCACAACTTTTCCGTTGTACTTAAAGAATTTATACAATTCTTTCATCCTTGGGTGAACTTTCAATGTGTCGCTATTAATGAGTTCCCCCGTATTTGGGTCTAACATCGGATAAAGGTAAACCCTTAAGTCTTTGAAAAACAATTTCCCAAAAGCTTCAAGTATACCACCACTTAAATGTCGATAGTATTTCTCGTCAAAAATATCGACTAAATTATTGACCCCCATAGTCAATCCCATACGGTTCTTGGTATAATTAGAGAAGTATTCTACCAATCGGTAATATTCTTGAAAATTGGAAATCATTACCGTTTGCCCTAAAGAACATAGAAGTGTGGCGCGATCCATAAAATCTTGCTCATCGATTTCGCCTTCCGCTTTCAAGTTTGACAGGGTAATTTCAAAAATTACAAGTGATTTATTGGCATCAACTTTATTCTCTTTGAGAAACATCTCGTAGGAGCGCTCAAACATATCCATATTGACTTTGGTCACCGGTCTGAAACTACCACGTAAGGCCAATACATTTTTTTTGTAGAGAATTCTTGCAGGAAGAATATTGTTGCCGTCTGGGCCAAAAATAACGGCTTCAGTCATGCCATTTTTAAGCAATTGTAGGCTCATGAGCCTGTTGTCAACATCGCTGAATTTTGGACCATCAAAATTTATAGTGTCTATTTCAATCTTATCGTGATCAATGTGATCGTACAAATAGCGCAAAAGCTTCTTGGGCTGATCGTGTTTGTAAAAGGCCCCGTAAATCAGGTTAACCCCCAGAACGCCCAGAGTCTGCTGCTGCAGCACAGCTTCTGTTTCTTTAAAACGAATGTGTAAGACAATTTCACTATAAGCCTCATCCGGGTCTGTTTGAAAACGAATACCAACCCATCCATGACCGAGATATTTTTTGGCAAAATCTATAGTCGCTACAGTATTGGCATAGGCAAAAAACATCTTGCGAGGGTGCTTGTCTCTGGAGATCCGTTCCTCGATGAGTTGAATCTCATGGGCCAACATCTTTTTAAGCCGAGCCTCTGTTACATAACGGCCTTCGGGTTCAATACCATAGATTGCATCACTAAAATCCTTGTCATACGCTGACATCGTTTTGGCAATAGTACCTGACGCACCGCCGGCTCTAAAAAAATTACGCACCGTTTCTTGCCCTGCGCCAATTTCTGCGAAGGTTCCGTAAATGTTTTCGTTAAGGTTAACGCGAAGCGCCTTGTCTTTAATTGACGGGATCGTTTGAAACTTCTTGTCGCCAGGAATAAGATCGGGCATGGTTTTGAACTCTGAGATTACACTACAAAGGTACTAATTACCCCTGCCTAACAAAAAAAATACTGCTATTTTTGTACTTATGATGGCCCCGATTTTATTGACCTTTCTCGGCACTGGAACTTCACAAGGAATTCCGGTAATCGGAAGTAAACATCCCGTCTGTTTGAGTAGTGATCCGAGAGATCAACGCTTAAGGGTCTCAGTGCATTTGCAGTGGGAAAATTACTCATGGGTTATTGACTGTGGGCCGGATTTTCGTCAACAAATATTGCGCAGCCAAATAACGCATTTGGATGGGATCTTAATGACCCATGAGCACAATGATCATATGGCTGGATTAGATGACGTTCGTCCGTTTAATTTTATGCAAAAACAGGAAATCCCGTTGTTTGGATGTGCCCGTACTCTTGAGGCGATAAAAACCCGATTTCCCTATATATTCGTAAAAGAGGATAAGTACCCTGGAGCACCAGGAATTAGGCCAGAAATCATTAGCGCTTATAATCCGTTTTCATTGGGTGGAAAAAAAGTCATGCCCATTCAGGCCACCCACGGTTCTTTACCCATTTTGGGTTTTAGAGTGGACAATTTCGCTTATATGACAGACGTTAAAACAATAGACTCTGAGGCAAAATCACATCTTAAACAACTCGATGTTTTAATTTTAAGTGCCTTAAGAAATGAACCACATCCAATGCACTTGAATCTCCCTGAGGCCTTGGAATTAATTAATGAATTAAAACCGAGACAAACCTATTTGACTCATATTAGTCATCTTATGGGATTCCATAAGGAGGTATCTGAAGCATTGCCCGAAGGTGTCTTTTTGGCCTATGATCAACTAAAAATTGAAATCTGATGAAGTCGAGAATTTATATGTATTTGTTTTTCTTTAGTATTTTACTGGTACTATTTATGTATGTCAATCAATCGGCTATTTTTGAGCGACAGACCGCTGTGATTAATTCTTTGGAACAAAAACAGTCAGTCCTAAAGGATTCAATTACCACCTTAAAGCAAGAGATTTCAGAATTACTTTATTTTGATTTACTCACTAATGATTCGGCGAGAACTTATTTTGAACAAATAGGTTTAGAACCTGAAGACGCGGCAAATCAGGTAAAAGAGCTAATTTATGAATATAATCTTCAAAAAGGAGGGAACCCCTTAGTGCCCTTTGCCAATGCCAATGGACAATGGAGGATTAATCGAATAAAGTTTTTAAATCATCGCTGGATTATTGCCGATTGTAGCGATGGCAGAGCTTGGGGTGAACTATGGATTGAATACTTTTTTGACCAAGAGGGACAACTGGATTTGACCGTAGAATCTTCAGCTTTGTACCCCTGACCCCTGAATTTTGAGTTTTCGTTCAAAAAATCAAGAATAATTAGCCGTTTAAAAAAGAATTTAGCGCCGCAAAATTCTCTGGCGACACGCCATGCCCTACAGGAAATTCATGGTATTCTAAATTACAGCCGAGTTCTTTTAAACGCGTACTTGAATTACGAGCCCACGCCACAGGAATCACTTGGTCCTGATCGCCGTGTGAGGCAAAAAATCGGGTTTCTTTATAAGAATTAAGCGTCGTATTATCAGGTAAAAGTTCTTCATTTATATATCCGCTCAAACAAATTACTTTGCTCAGATGACCATGGCTCATGGCCGCAGCATAACTCAATATTGCCCCTTGACTAAACCCAAGTAAATTGATGTCGAGAGAATTAACATCTATTTGTTTCGTAATTTTATTTATAACCTCTAAAACGAGTTGCACAGATTGTTTGCCTTGTTGTTCATCACTCCATTTGCCTTGAGGTTGGTCAAAGTATATATTGTACCAGGCATAACTTGGTCCTCCCAGAGGAATCGGTGCTTGTAAGGCCACGATGGCGAATTTTTCGTGGATATAGGGCGCAAAGCCATATAGATCGTGCATATTGCTGCCATATCCATGCAGTAATACCAATAAAGGGGCGTTATTTTTCAACGCACTAGGACGATATAAATGTGAGAGCGGTAAATCTAAAGGCCCGGTAATCGAACTCATTGTTGATCGAGGAATTTAAACCATTTCTGAAAAACATTGCTCAAATAGGGCACGCCGCGTTTTTGATTGAGCATAGCCATTAACAAGGAGTAGATCCAAAAGCAAAATACGGTCCAATAAACGTAAAAGCCTGTAGGGTAGTTTTGGAGCCATACCGCGGCAAAAAGCCCCAATAATAAACCAAACATATTCTTGATATGCCAACTCGTTTCGGGGTCTTTGTAATCTTTATTTAACTGATAGGCGATCAGCAAACCGATAAAGGTCAAATAAGCAATAATTCTATGAAATTTTGGCGCCGTACCTTGACTATTGCTCATTCCAAAACTGTTTGCTTCCGTTAATGATACCAAATACGCGTCCTTTGGTCGCGCAACCTACTAGCGCCGCATTTTTAGACTTTGAACTAAGCTGTTGGATTTGGACTTCACCAGTGCCTTCAGGGTTGAATACGGTTAAGTTTGCCTTGCATCCCGTGGAGATTGATTCTGTTTCTAAACCAAAACACTGGCGCAATCCCGTCAGTGCCTTAACCGTAAGATCAATATTATTGGTTATTTGCGCCAATACTCCAAATGTTTGCTCAAGGCCAACACTCCCAAACATCGCTTGGTCAAACTCTACATTTTTGTGTTCGACATCAATCGGATTATGATCACTGGTTACTCCGTCAATTGTCCCGTCTAAAAGCCCATCGAGTAATGCCTTCTGATCTTCGTGCTCTCTTAATGGAGGCATGAGTTTGTAATTTGAATCAAAGGACTCAAGAACCTGATCGGTTAAGGCTAGATTATATATCGCAACACTACAGCTTACATTTAATCCTTGTTTTTTGGCCTCACGAATAAGCCCCACAGATTCTGCTGTAGATATGGTAGGGATGTGTAATCGCCCACCAGAATATTTCAGTATACTTAAATCTCTTTTTATTTGGAGGTGTTCGGATAGTTTTGGAATTCCCTTTAGACCGAGTTGAACACTTTGAGCACTCTCATTAATCATTCCGTTTATGCCCAGGGAAGCATCCATGGGGAAGGAGCAGATTAAGCCGGAAAACGATTGAGCATACTCTAAGGCGAGTTTTAAAATATTGGGGTCTTTTATGGGCTTTTTATAATCTCCAAAGGCCATAGCTCCAGCATTGTGCATATCATAGAGCTCACATAAATCATGGCCTTGAGTGTCTATGGTTAGCGCTCCAATCGGAAGAAGGCTCACTGAATCTTCTTTGGTCTTTATAAAACTCACGGCTGTCTGACTTTGGGTCACTGGATTGGTATTGGGTTGTACTCCGATTGCTGTAAACCCCGATTTAGCAGCCACTCGGCTCCCGTTAATGATGGTTTCCTTCTCTTCAAACCCAGGTTCACCCAAAGAAACTGAAGGGTCGAACCATCCAAAAGACACGTGTGCATTGGGCAGGTCTATCAGATTAGCATTTTCATCATTAATCGACGGAGCAATGTTTTCTATAATTCCCTGATCAATTAAAATATCCACCACTTGTTTGTGGAAAGGCCCCTGAGGATCAATTATTGTAACCGATTTAAGCAGTGTTCTCATGTGGTTTGTTTTAAAATGAACATTTCGGCCATAAAGCAAATCAATGCAAAAATAGCAAACCAAACCCATAGTTGTTTGCCTTCAACGTTTTGAGTGATCATGGCCATGACATTATCCATATCTTTAGTTGTCTTTATCTCTGTTGCCCCTAATTCTGGAAAGTTGAAACTACCATGACTCTCATTTCTGGGGTGATTAAAGCTAAATCCACCGATCTCATTTTCATCAAGCCGTGCTGAGTAATGCCCTGAATTAAAGTCAATGCCCTCAAAATCAATAGATATATAGTCCTGCATTTGTTGTTGCCGTGGAATAATTTGTTCACTTTTTTGCGTTAAAATAACCACTTGGTCAGCGATCAAAGTTCCTGCTATAACGGATCGTTTGGAAGCATTATTGGTCTGATTTTCAATAGAACTTTCACTAATTGTTGGGTAGTAGAGCTCTGGGAAAATTTGAGTCTGGCGCGCTAATTGAATTAAGGTGATCACACTCAATGGAGATTGATCAAAATTAGTACCAGGTCCGGTAATTGGTCCGGTAAAAAAATAAATACCGTCTCTACCAAATAAATAAGGGGTTCCTTGGTCAAAAGATAGTAATGTGCTGTACTGGGTATCGACATTAAAACTTTGACCTATAATTGGATACTGAAAATCTGCCACATTTTGCTCAAATATAGCCTTGTAAAAAGGATCCTTTGCATTAATCTCAATGACCCTTCTGGACTGCTGATTTGACGATATAATGCGTCCTAATTTATATTCATTGAGTAATTGTTCTGAGGTTTCCAGGGCCTCAATCTCAGGGATAATCACGAGCCCACCACCACTAAGTAGGTGTTCATTTAAGGCCCCAAGTAATGCGTTATTTATTGAGGAGAGTTGGTCGAGTACGATTAAATTTTGGTCCTTTATTAATGAAAAGTCCAAATTTCCTAACACTCTTTGGTCATAAGAAAAGTCGTTTTCATCATAAATACTGCGCAGTATAGCATTAGACTTCTGACCAATACTCAAGACTTTCACCTTTGGTTGCGGGGGTACATTAAAATACAAAGTGTCATCATAGCCTAAGCCGCGATCTTCGATGGTTACCATTCCTTCGAATTTATTGAGGGTTCCCAAATCAAAATCGACTATTTTGTCTTGGCCAGGAGATAATTTTGTGCCTGTTTGTGTAAACAGTTCGTCTTCTTTATAGACACGAATAGTTATGGACTGGTCTTCTTTGATCTGATTACTAAGCAAAACACTTAAGCGCGTTTGATCTGGATCAGCGCGATCTATAGAGGCTTTTTCAAGGCAGATGTTTGTTCGATCAGTGGCGATTAATGAACGCAGGGTCAGTTGAATGCCCTCTAAATTAGAAGGGACCGACCAATCTTGATGATCCGTAAACCAAATCAAGTGTCTGTTTGATGCGCCCATTTGCGTAAACATGTGTTGGGCATTCAAGACCACTTGTTCTGGTGTGAGTTGACGTGGACTCGCGCTCAGTGATAAAATCGTTTGTTGAAAATCATTTATTGATTGATTTGGAAATTGTGTATCATTAGTGAACCAATTAATTTGATTTCCATCGAGTGATTTGCTCCATTGATAAAGCTCTTCTTTGGTTTCAGAGAGTAGGGAAGCGCCTGAGGGGCCTTTGGCGGTGGCACTAAACGAGTTGTCTAGGTACAAGAGATATACTGGGGCGTCTTGTTTTATGTTGCTTTGCTCAGGAATTGTAGGTAGGGCAAAAGCCAGGATAATCCCGGTAAAATAACCGAGTCTAAGCGATAAAATCAACCACTTTTTTAATTTTTGATAGCGATGTTGCTCTTGTTTGAGATTTTCAAGAAATAATAGATTAGAAAATGCAGTTGGTTTGAATATCCGAAACTCAAAAAGATGAACAATGATCGGGAGGGCAAGAAGAATAAGAGCGGTAAGTATTTCCGGCCTGAGAAATGTCATTGACTCAATAATTGCGCAAATATACACTAAATAAAAAAGACACCTGAAAAGATGTCTTTTTTACGTGATAAATTATGTTAATTTTTCTGAGACTAATAACACTGCTCAAAGCCCATAGCCCAACTGTTTCCACCTAATGGGTCACCATCGGCCCAAGCGCTTTCACTTTGTCCATTGCTATTGACCACTTCAGCATGAGCGGCATGAAAGTAACACATTGACGAAGATACATCAGGTCCGACAAAGGTGAATTCCTGTGTGCCATTGGGGTGTGTTCTCTTGAAGGGAAAACGACCGACTTGTGGGTTTCCTCCATTATTCACAGGTAAATCAGAAAAATCTCCTACAAATAAATGTGTTTTCTTTAAAGACCAATCTCCACTGGTTCTATAAGTAACATAGACTTGGTCATAATAATTGGCTATCTCTACGCTTCCAATTAAAATGTTTTGGCCGGCATAAAAATCGGCGACATGCACGATTCCGTAATTGTTTCCACTGCGACGTTCTTGCAGTGTCTGTGTTTCTACATTCATGGGCTCTTGACTACAGCTCCAAAAAGTAAATAGGCTAAGGGAAAGTAATAAGTATTTCATGAGTTGTCTTCTAAGGGTTAATCAAATTTGGGATTTGATACCGTCAAAGATACAAGAAAAGTTAATATTTAAACGTTTAAATGTAAAATTATTCGATGAAATGCAATATTTTAAAGAAAATCATGATTTACGCCTATGCCAAAAAGCGCAAAATCATATTTCACTGGGTCTTCCGGGTCAAAGTTTCTGAGCGCCTGATCGAGCTGATGTAAGGCTAAAATATCATTTTGTTTTCGAGTGATTAAACCCAGAGAACGCGCAACATTACCCGTATGTACATCTAAGGGGCAGGAGAGTTGACTCGGTTTAATTGAGGTCCAAAGGCCAAAATCAACCCCGCGGTCACACGGGCGCACCATCCATCTCAAAAACATGTGAAGTCGCTTAGCGGCAGATTTATTTAAGGGGTCACTAATGTGCTTCTCACTGCGTTTTTGATGGGGGGCCTCAAACATGCATCGACGAAAATGATGAATCGATTGATGTAAAAAGGGCGCTGTATTGGGCGCCTTAAATACAGATTCAAGGCCGCCATAGTTGTGGTAAATATGCTTCAATCCAGAAATAAAAAATATGAGATCTGAACTGTTAAAGGTCCGGTGAACAAAATGGTTCATAAGGTTTAAGTCACTTTGTTCATGATTCAGGATAAAGTCAAAAGGCGCGTCATCCATCAGAGACATCATTTTCTGCGCATTTTTAATGATTGTTTTTCTTTGACCCCATGCTATTGTTGCCGTAAGGAGCGCTGCAATCTCTATATCCTCTTTATGACTGAACCTATGTGGTATTTGTAAGGGGTCCTCAGCAATAAATCGATCATTGTAATAGAGCTCCAGTTTTCGCTCGAGCAATTCCTTTACGGCTTTGGGACGCATAATTAAAGTTTGAAATTACCGTTTTCCATAACCAACTGACGATCTGCCATTTGTGCTAAATCACTGTTGTGTGTTACGATAATAAACGTTTGATCGAAGGCTTTTCTTAAATCAAAGAAGAGTTGATGCAATTCTTGTGCATTTTGGGTATCGAGATTTCCGCTTGGTTCATCGGCCAAGATCAGTGCCGGTTGATTCATTAGGGCTCGTGCTACGGCCACTCTTTGCTGTTCTCCACCAGAAAGAGCTCCAGGCTTATGGTCAAAACGATGACTTAAACCAAGGTAATCGAGGAGTTCTTTTGCTCTAATTTGCGCATTACGCATGCTTTGGTTTTGAATCAGCGCTGGAAAGCAGACATTTTCCAAAGCACTGAATTCGGGCAAAAGTTGATGAAACTGAAAGATAAATCCAAGGGATTTGTTTCGAAATTGGGCTAGGGCCTTAGCGTTTAAATCAAAAGGGTTGATGCCGTTAATGCTGAGGCTGCCGTGGTCCATGCGATCTAAGGTGCCAAGGATATGCAATAAGGTCGTTTTCCCAGCTCCAGAAGCCCCGACTATCGAAACGATTTCACCTTTTTTCACAGTAAGATCAACTCCTTTGAGTACTTGAAGTTGACCGTAATGCTTGGTAATGTTTTTGGCTTGAATCATTATGCCTATTTGAAATTGAAAATTACAGTATTAAATTAAGGCAACCAAGCCTTAGGCATTGGTTTTAATATGTTTTGGCGATTGACTTACGGTCCTTACATTTACGGTGCGATTAAAAAAGCATAGTTATGGAGAAAATTGTTTTGGCGGGCGGTTGTTTTTGGTGTACGGAAGCGGTATTTACTGGGGTTAGCGGGGTGCATTCCATAGTCTCTGGATTCAGTGGAGGTCATATAAAGAATCCCGCTTATCGCGAAGTTTGCCAGGGTCGCACGGGTCATGCGGAATGTATTGAGTTAACCTACGACCCAAAGGAATTGTCCCTTGAGGTTATTCTTGATTTATTTTTTAAAACACACGACCCCACAACATTGAATCGTCAAGGACACGATGTGGGAACACATTATCGCAGTGCGATATTTTATACCACTGAGGATCAAAAGTCAATAGTACATACGTATATCTCAGCACTGGATCAAAATAGAGTCTATCCTAGTCCTATTGTCACTCAAGTTGCTCCATTTGAGTCTTTTTATCCCGCTGAGGTCGAGCATCAAGAGTATTATAAAAACAATCCATACCAGCCCTATTGTCAGTTTGTCATCAAACCAAAGCTGGATAAAAAAGAAGAGTATTTGACCAAAAAATGATCAAATACTCTTCATCTTAATCTATCTTAAGGTATATTCTTAGAAATAAGTGTTATTCAATAGTTATTGGGAAGGTTACTGAAATATCAGTTTCACCACCAGCACCTGATAAAGTCCCATCGTTCGGTTTCAGAGGCTCGTGACGTAAGGTGAAAGTCATTGTACCTTGACCTGCTGAGGTCGTGGATAGAGAAAATGATAATCCCAGATGATTGCCGTTCCCGTCAAAATCCAAATATTGGGTGGTGAGGCCCAAATTAGCGCTCTGCGTGAAAAAAAACTGATGGGCATTACTTTCCGCAGCCACTTCCTCGTGAATGGGTTCAGCGGGGTTTTCGGTTTCGTTGAGTAGCTCTATAACTCCTGTGTAGTTGGTCGCTACACTCAAAGGTGCTGAAACAGAAATCGTAGGGTCATTAGGGCCATCGCCATCCAAATCTTGACTGTTCAAAATAATGGTTTGTCCAGCGTTTGACGTTAAGGTTACAATAAGTGTGGTAATTACTTCTTCCTCATCTACTGGGGCAGGAGGGGTATCGTCATCAGAACATGCCGTAAATAAAAGGCCTGTTAGTAAAATAAAAGAATAAAGCACATAGTTTTTCATAGCGGTAAATATTAAAAATTTAGAATTTGTTGTGTTTAGATTATTAGAATTATTCATGGTTTAAATTTTAAAAAGTTGATGTTATGGATAAATGGACATTTCGTCCCAAATCGTCGGCATAGAAACGCATGCCATTGAGGTAATTACGATAGGAGGTATCCCACATATTTTGAATGTCCAAAGCCCACGAGATATTAAAGCTATCCGAAAAATTAAGCGGCCCTCTAAAGGTTAAATTCATCAAATGATAGGCCTCTGGTGGCGTGCTTACATCGATTAACTCAGTGGATTGTGTTTCTGGAATAAAGGCTTCAAAATTCGTGTTAGGAAATTCATTTTGACGCCAAGTGTAATCGCTTTCAATGCGCATTTCAATCTGTTTATAGGTGTAATTCAGCGCATTGATCATATTAACCGGAGGCATATTGATAAGCGGAGTTTTCGTCTCAAATTCATAGCCTTTGACCAGTGAAAATTGTTGCTCGAATCCTAATTTATCATTGAAGGCAACGCGGGTATCCATATCAAGGCCAGAAAGGGAAACATCAGTTTGCCTGTAAGACCAAACTTGAAAATTACCACGTATGGTTTGCTGAATCCCGGTGGGTTCAATCAAAATAAAGCGATCAATAAGACGCACAAAAGGATTTAAACTAAAGCTTATTCTAGTGTTTTTATAAGTATAACCAAGCGATAGATTTTTAGCAATTTCTGGTTCAAAGCGCAGATCGCCGATTTCAATCCTCGATGCCGAATGATGCAAGCCCTCAGAAAATAGTTCAGAAGGATTCGGGTTTCTGGCCCCAAGAGAAAGATTAATTAAAAGGCGATTTTGTTCATTTAAGGACCAACTCGTTCCTATGGCTGCCGAGGGATTTAAGTAATTAAATTTTGGTGCAGTCAAGATCTGTGTTCCCAAGTCCTCAATCTCAAACTCGGGAAAAGTAATATCGTAACCTCTCTGCGTCCAAAGGGCCGAATAATAGTACTTAAAAGATTCTATACGCATATAGTCCAAGCGCAAAGCTGCATCTAACTCTAGATCATTACTAAGGGATTTCGTAGCCATCGCATAAAAGCCAAGATCATAGCGCTTATAATCAGGAATCAAACGCTTTACCCCAGTATTGGGATTTGACTCATTTTTTAGGTATCGTCCAGAAACTCCCGTTTTTAGAGAATTAAATCCAACTAATTTTGGTGCTAAATCCAATGAAACAGCATGAGTTTGCAGGTCCAAATCTAAAGAGGCTTTATTCTGATCACTGCCCCGACGGATGTCATACTCTAAGCGGTCGTTTTTCTGAAAATCATATCTTAGATCGATTCGTCCAAGTAACTCGGACTTTACAAAAGCCTTAGCCGAGAGAATTTGATGACTTACTTCTTGCTTAGGCCGATCAATATTATAGGTAAAATCCTTAATGATCAAAGGCTCCGAGCTATTTATCGCGACGAATTGATCTTGAGCTCCTCCTAAATGTGACGCACGAAGAATGCCAATATTGTTCTCAATACTATTGTAGCTTAATTCAAATCCCCGCTTAAACTCGTTAAACCCTAATTTACTGGCCAGTGTATAAGAATTCATTCCTGTATTGCTCAAGTTATAGTTTGGGGCTTTGAAGTCACCATATTTTTTAACAGTTCCCTCAACAGAGCCGTACCAACCCTTTGTGGTGCTTTTTATCAAACCAAAATGTGCAGATCCTCCACGACCATTGTCTTGAGCAGACAACCTTACTTTTCCATAAAGTGTGTCTTTAACTGGAATACGCTGAGGTTTTAAAATCACAAAGCCACCTATAGCATCACCACTGTATTGAAGGGCAGAAGCATTTTTAATGATTTCAATAGATTGCGCCAAATTAATATCCACGTTTGGGGCGTGTTCTGCACCCCATTCTTGATCCTCCATGCGCACACCATTATTCATTATCGTTACACGGCTGCTGTGTAACCCATGTATTGAGGGTTTAATCACGGTGTTGCCAAAACTAAATCCGCTTACGCCAGTAATCCCAGAGACTAAGGCTCCTAGGGATTCATGACTACTTCGCTCAACGGCACCAGCGTCTAACACATCTTTACCCGCAGACATTAAACCTTCTGAAGAGCCGCTAAGCAAGACTTCATTGAGCTCTTCGTAATGGTGCTCGAGCTTGAGTGTTTTGAAAGTATTTTCTTTGACTTTTATATCAAAACTCCTGGCATTGCATTGAGCATGAGTGACGTACAATGTATAAGTGCCCAGACACAGATTATCGAATGAAAACCGACCTTCCTCATCGGTATAGGTCGATCTATTCAATTCTACAATTGAAATTAGGGCTTGTGAAAGCGCTGAATCGTCGTGCTGATCGAGTATTATGCCAGCAAACGTACTTTCACAAATTTGAGCTTGTGAAAAGGTGCTTATAAACAATAAAAGCACCAAAAAAGGTTTGTGCATTTTGATGATTTAAATGGACCAAAAATTTTTGATAACAATTTGGTTTTTAAATCATTGTGGGTGGACCCCGAGAAGATTTTGCAGCTAAAAATTGATTGGTAAAAAACTCGATATGCCAAAAGACTGGTGGATCAAAAGCAACCAATTTTTGCTCCTCTAAGGGTTTATTAAAGCTTAGTGTTAAGGCGCTAAAGTGAAAAGCCAGAACATCGCATTTGTGATTAAGCTCGTGAAGATGTGTGGAATTTTGATTGCACCCCAAATGCTGGTGACCTTCTAAGATATGGCCTAATTGAATTAAACTAGGTAAGAGCAATAACAGCCCAAGGATCAGGCCAACATAACGATAATTTCGTTCTTGTCTTATAATTGCATTACGGCTCAAGAGGATCGTCTTCTAAAGAATTTCTTTAAAAATAGGATAAAAAACTCTTTTTCACCAAAGAGCCATCCAAAAAGTAGCAGAAGGAATTGATACAGGACTAAGGTGGCAATAACGTAAATGGTGTTGAAATAGAGTGGTTCCAAGCCGGCCAATACAGGACTTAACTTCAATAATGGACCCGTCACTTTGGCAGAAGAACTTCCTGTTAAGGCAAAGACTACCAAAATCTTTGTCACCTGAAAATTACTGGTGACGTTCCATCGCTTTTTTAGTTTTTCAAACATAGGGCCCAAAGTTAGACATTCATGAATTGATTTTCTCTATGGCCTAGAGAATTTAATAACCCCAAGTAAGACAAGTCATTTAAGCCGAAAGTTCGATGATTTGCGCAGCCAATTCTTCTCCGATTCGATCTTGTGCTTCGTTTGTAGCGGCTCCAATATGCGGTGTCAAGGAACAATATTCATTCATCAAGACTTGTATTGCTGGGGTAGGCTCGTTTTCAAAAACATCCAAAGCGGCAAAAGAAATGTGACGAGACTCTAAAGCGGCAATTAAGGCAACCTCGTCGACTACTCCGCCACGGGCTGCATTAATCAATCCAGCACCAGCCTTCATTTGCGCCAGTTCTGAGGCGCCAATAACATAATCTTTTTGGGCTGGAACGTGCAGCGTTATAAAATCACTTTCGCCTAAAACAGTTTCAAAACTAGAGGCAGTTAAATCAAAATTGACCTCTTGCTGGTCATAAAACTTTAAACTTACCGAGGCAGAAGGCACGTGTTGATCAAAGTAAATGACACGCATTCCTGAGCCTAATGCAATTTGAGCCACAGCTTTCCCAATTCGGCCAAAACCCACAATTCCAATGGTTTTGCCTCTTAGTTCGCGTCCTTTGGCATAAGCTTTTTTAAGCGCCCCAAAATTAGTGTCCCCCTCGAGCGCCATAGCGCGGTTTGATTGGTGCAAAAATCTCACACCGCCGTATAAATGGGCAAAAACCAACTCAGCTACCGAGGCCGAAGAGGCAGCAGGGGTATTGATTACATGTAATCCTTTTGATCGTGCATAATCCACGTCAATATTATCCATGCCAACGCCACCACGACCAATAATCTTTAGTCCAGGACAAGCGTCAATCAGTTCTTTTCGCGCGGTCGTCGCACTGCGCACCAAAAGTACTTGTACAGCTTCTCTATTGATAAAATCAACAAGTTGTTCTTGGGCTACCTTGGTGGTGCTTACTGAATATCCTGCTTGTTCTAAGGCGTCTACACCGCTTTGGGAAATGCCGTCGTTTGCGTGTACTTTAATCATTTTCTTCGAGTCTTTTTATTAAAAATTTGAGCGGTCTTAGTGTTTGCGTTCGAATTCTTGCATCACCTCGATTAATACCTGTACACTTTCAAGAGGCATGGCATTGTAAATTGAGGCTCTGTATCCGCCGACGCTTCTATGACCATTGATTCCGCTGATTCCAGCCTCTTTGCACATGGTGTCAAAGAGCGCTTTGTTGGTTTCGTCGGTTAAATTGAAGGTTGCATTCATTATTGAGCGATCTTCCTGATAAGCAAATCCTTTGAATAAGGCATTGCGATCAATTTCTGCATAGAGTTGATTGGCCTTTTCTCGATTGAGTTTTTCAATGGCAGAAACGCCGCCTTTGGCATCGAGCCATTTAAGGGTCAGAAGCGAAACATAAACAGCAACAACTGGTGGTGTATTGAACATACTGCCTTTGTCTTGATGAACCCGGTAATCAAGCATGGAAGGAATTGGTCTAGGTGCCTCGCCCAATAAATCATTTTTTACAATGACCAAAGTGGTTCCTGCAGGCCCCATATTTTTTTGGGCTCCTGCATAAATCAAGTCGTATTTTGAGTAATCTAAGGCGCGTGAGAATATATCACTGCTCATATCGCAAAATACCGGAACCTCTGTATCGGGAGCTTCCTGAATTTGGGTACCGAAAATTGTATTATTGCTGGTACAATGAAAATAGTCGCTGTCTTCGGGAATGTGATATCCCTTTGGGATGTAAGCAAAATTTTGATCCTTTGAAGAGGCTACTTCCTCAACTTGACCAAACAATTTAGCTTCTTTTATGGCTTTACTCGACCAAGTTCCGGTGTTGAGATAAGCTGCTTTTTGTTTTAAAAAATTATAGGGGGCCATTACAAATTGTGTGCTGGCTCCTCCTTGTAGGAAGAGGGCACTGTAACTATTCTTATCAAGGCCAAGTAAATCCAGTGATAAGACACATGCCTGATCCATAACTTCAATGAAATCTTTGCTCCGGTGTGATATTTCCATAATGGAGAGGCCAGAGTTGTTGAAATTTAATAGGGCTTCGGAAGCTTGTTGCATGACCTCCTGTGGAAGGATGGATGGACCCGCGCTAAAATTGTGTTTTTTCATAGCTCTAAAAATGAGCCTACAAAGATGAGAAATATCGCGTCAAACCGCGAGCAAATCAAGACAACTTATCAATATAGTTTTAACAAAAAGGCACTATTTTTCAACGATAAGGTTTTCGCTGAGTTAAAGCTAAAGAGAATTCATAAAAGCCAAGGTGTCTACGCCATCCGCATAATCGATTAGAAGAGGACATTGAGATTGGCCAAAATCAACCGTACAGAGATTCGGCTCAACGCCGACAATACATTGTATTTTTTCATCAAGCCCTTGAAGATGATTACTTAGGTTTTTTAGGTCATCATAATATTCGTAAAAAACTACAGCGATTGGTGAAACTAAATCGGTATCCTCTTTGAGTAGTAAAAATTCATTGTCGAGCAAAGGAACTTGCCCCATCAAGTAAACCGCCTTGTTATAATCATAATTATTCATGTATTTATCGTGCTGCATTACATGACCAAATTCATAGGCCGCCCCAAAAAATGGTTGAAAATCATACCCACGAGGGACATAAAGCTTCGAAACATTACGACACCCTAAACCAAAATATCGAAAAATATCCTGGGCTAAAGCGCTCAATTGCTCAGGGCGTTCATCGCCTTTTAATACAGCGACACTCGTTCGGTTTTTTCGAATAATACTGGGGTAATTCTTAAAGTAATGCTCAAAGTGCAGAGCAGAATTATTGCTGCCCGTGGCGATAACGCCATCAAAGTTTTTTAAGGGGCCGTCCGACCATTGAATAAGTGCTTTGAATCCAGGTTCTATTCGGGTCAGCTGTTCCAAAATATACTGAGTCAAAACAGGATCTTTACTTGAGGATTTACAAAGTATACTATGTCCTGAAATCAGCGCTGAAAGTATATCGTGAAAACCAACCAAGGGAATGTTTCCCGCAAGCACGAGCGCAATAGTTTTACCACCAATAAATTCAGTTTTATAAGGGGCTAACCATGTTTCCAAGTTCTCTTGGGTGAGTTGCTCCGCCCATTGCTCTAGGGCAAAGCACAAATGGCTCTGATCAAACCACTTATTATGACCGTAAGTTAAGGCAAATAGATCGGCATACAATTCGGGCTTTTGAGCCATTTTATTCATTTCGTGACCCAAAGTCACAAAGGCGTTAATTCGCTGATTTAATTGCATGAGATTGTTTGGAGAACCCCCAGTTAGATATTAAATTTGCACAAATTTAGAAAAACAATTTGCTATGGCCATTATCATTACAGACGAATGTATCAATTGTGGTGCTTGTGAGCCAGAGTGTCCCAACACTGCTATTTACGAAGGGGCGGACGATTGGCGCTACAGTGATGGAACTGATTTAAAGGGCGATGTAATTTTGCCTTCAGGTAAAGCGGTAAATGCTCAAGAGGCACAAATTCCCGTTAGCGACGAATACTATTATATCGTTCCTGATAAGTGCACTGAGTGTAAGGGATTTCACGAAGAGCCGCAATGTGCCGCAGTTTGTCCTGTTGACTGCTGTGTCCCTGATGATCAACACGTTGAATCAGAAGAGGAACTCCTTGCCAAGCAGCGCTTTATGCATCACGAATAGCCTTTGGCTGTTGTTCCTAAATTACTTGTTGTCTGGTTTTTTCATCAGCGCTTTTCGTTTTTCCTCAAGAGCCTCAATCCGCTTTTGATATTGCTCCTCCAGGGCTTTCTTTTGCGCTTCGGCTTTGGCTTTTTGCGCTTCAATAGACGCGTTTAATTCTGCTTCTCTCGCCGCTTTTAGTTGAGCCACTTTGGCCTGGTTCACGCTGTCTTTTATTCTTTGTTCTTCTGCTTTTATCGTGTCGTTAATTTGAATGCTCTCTTCTATGGCACGCTGATTCACAATACTGTCTCCGGCTACAACCACAGTGCCTTTGATTTGTTGGGTAGCCTGCTGTTCACTTATTGTAATGTTTTGACCGTTATTGGTAATGACCCGTTTAACGGTCACAACTTCTTTTACCGTTTCATTATTTTGACCAAAAAGGGTGAGGGGACTCAAAAAGAAAATGAAGATGTACTTTTTAATTGTCATTGCTATAATTTTTGACCAAGTTACGCAGCCCAGGCCTTAATTTCCAAAAATTCATTTTTTATAAAGTCTAAGTGATATATTTGCAGCCCATAATTAAGCACTATGAAAGCAGGTATAGTAGGATTGCCTAACGTAGGAAAATCAACTCTTTTTAATTGTTTGTCACAAGCCAAAGCCCAAAGTGCCAACTTTCCGTTTTGTACTATTGAGCCCAATGTTGGGGTGGTGAATGTCCCTGACCCACGCTTGATTAAACTCGAGGAATTGGTTCAGCCTCAACGCGTAATTCCTGCTACGGTGGAAATTGTGGATATTGCGGGATTGGTCAAAGGGGCCAGTAAAGGAGAGGGATTGGGTAATCAGTTTCTAGCCAACATAAGAGAAACAGATGCTATTTTGCATGTGCTACGTTGTTTTGACAACGATAATATTGTCCATGTTGAAGGTCGTGTAAACCCAGAGTCAGATAAGGAAATCATAGACATGGAGTTGCAACTCAAGGATCTAGAAACGGTCGAAAAACGTCTAGAAAAGGTTCATCGCGCTGCCAAGACTGGAAACAAAGAAGCTCAAAAGGAGCAAGAAGTACTCAATCAGGTGAAACACGGACTTTCTTCAGGAATATCCGTTCGTGGAATTGAAATTGATGCGGATTTGCGCAAAGAATTTATTACGCCGGTTCAATTCATTACCGACAAGCCGGTGCTTTATGTCTGTAATGTTGACGAAGAATCCGCAGCGACTGGAAATGCTTACGTAGAGCGCGTCCGCGCACTTGCTCAGGCCGAAGGCGCTGAAGTTTTAGTATTGGCGGTAGCAACAGAAGCCGATATCACCGAACTTGAGACTTTTGAGGAGCGACAAATGTTCTTAGATGATCTAGGATTGGATGAGCCCGGGGCCTCAAAACTCATTCGAAGTGCTTATGCCTTGTTAAATTTACAGACCTATTTTACCGCTGGTGAAAAGGAAGTACGCGCTTGGACAATTCCTTTTGGGGCCACGGCTCCACAGGCTGCAGGAGTAATTCATTCGGATTTTGAAAAAGGGTTTATTCGCGCTGAGGTAATTTCATATGATCACTATGCACAATACGGGAGTGAGGCTAAAGTACGGGAGGCCGGTAAACTCGGCGTAGAAGGTAAAGAATACATTGTCAAAGATGGCGACGTGATGCATTTTAGATTTAATGTCTAGAGGCAATTAAATTCCTGGGTTTTTATCTTTAAATCATCAAGTTGAGCCTCAGATTGGGTTTGGCCCTCAAGGCTTGAATTACTTGATTTTTCTTAACAATTATTTGACCTAATTGTTAATTACTTTAACCTTCCAAGGTTTCCCATTTTTAGAGAGAATTTTATCTTAGCGACTCAACAATCGCCCATGTCAAATACCCAATATACCGAGGACAATATTCGCTCACTCGACTGGAAAGAGCACATTCGCCTGCGTCCAGGTATGTACATTGGTAAATTAGGCGATGGCTCGACGGCCGATGACGGTATTTATATCCTTCTGAAAGAGGTTCTCGATAACAGTATCGACGAGTTTGTCATGGGGGCGGGTAAATCCATTGAAATCCGCATCAAGGACAAAGAAGTACGTGTGCGAGACTACGGACGAGGAATTCCGCTAGGAAAAGTGGTTGATGTCGTCTCCAAAATGAATACTGGGGGTAAATACGATACTCGAGCGTTTAAAAAATCTGTTGGACTTAACGGGGTAGGGACCAAGGCGGTAAATGCCTTGAGTAGTTCTTTTCGCGTAGAATCTGTGCGCGATGGCCAAATGAAATCGGCTGGATTTGAACTGGGTGAGCTCGTCGACGATCCGACACCAGAGGAAAGCACTAAGCGTCGCGGAACCAAGGTGATTTTCACCCCTGATGAATCGATTTTCAAAAACTTCAAATTCCGCAATGAGTATGTGGAGAAAATGCTCCGCAATTATGTTTACTTAAACCCGGGTCTCATCATTGACTTCAATGGAGAAAAGTTTTTCAGTGAAAATGGTCTGAAGGATTTACTCGAGGACAATATGTCCGAGGACGATCGATTATACCCGGTGATTCATTTGCGTGGTGAGGACATCGAAATCGCCCTCACGCACAGTAAAACTCAATACAGTGAAGAGTATCACAGTTTTGTAAATGGTCAAAACACGACTCAAGGAGGGACGCATCAAGCGGCCTTTCGCGAGGCATTGGTGAAGACCATTAGAGAATTTTATGGTAAAAATTACGATGCCAGTGACGTGCGGAAATCAATCGTAGGTGCTATCAGCATCAAAGTCATGGAACCTGTTTTTGAAAGTCAAACCAAAACTAAATTGGGGTCGACAGACATGGGGGGTAACTTACCTACAGTAAGGACTTATATAAATGATTTCATCAAAACGCAACTCGATAATTTTTTACATAAAAACCAAGAGGTCGCTGAAAAAATTCAACGCAAAATCATTCAAGCGGAACGTGAGCGAAAGGAACTCAGTGGCATACGTAAATTGGCTAAAGAGCGCGCTAAAAAGGCGAGTTTACACAATAAAAAACTCAGAGATTGTCGCGTTCATCTTACCGATTCAAAAAGTGACCGCACCCTGGATACCACCTTGTTTATTACCGAGGGAGACTCTGCCAGTGGAAGTATTACTAAAAGTCGCGATGTCAACACACAAGCGGTGTTTAGCTTAAAAGGGAAACCGTTGAATTCTTATGGATTAAGCAAAAAAATCGTTTACGAAAACGAAGAATTTAACCTTTTGCAGGCGGCACTAAACATTGAAGAATCATTAGAGGACCTGCGTTATAACAATATCGTAATTGCAACAGATGCCGATGTAGATGGGATGCATATACGACTCCTTTTGATTACCTTCTTTTTGCAATTTTTTCCTGAACTCATAAAGGAAGGACATTTATATATCCTACAGACGCCATTATTTCGCGTTCGCAATAAAAAGAAAACAATCTACTGTTATTCCGAGCAAGAGCGTATTGACGCCATAGAAGAGCTGAAGCCCAAGCCTGAAATCACCCGATTCAAAGGGCTTGGTGAGATTTCTCCTGATGAGTTTAGACATTTCATTGGCGCCGATATTCGCTTAGATCCGGTAATGCTAGACAAAGCCATGAGTGTTGAGGATATGCTCAGTTTTTATATGGGGAAAAACACACCCGATCGTCAAGAATTCATCATTAATAATCTAAAAGTTGAATTGGATCAAGTCCAAGAGACCATATGAGTGAAGATCTAGAAAATAACGGTTTAGATCATTTGACCGAGCAAGAAGGGACTGAGGTTCAGGAGACGATAACCAGAGTCACGGGAATGTACCGTGATTGGTTTTTGGACTACGCCAGTTATGTGATTCTAGAGCGCGCTGTTCCTGCCATTGAAGACGGTTTTAAGCCGGTTCAAAGAAGGATCATGCATTCTATGAAGGAACTCGATGATGGGCGTTATAATAAAGTCGCCAACATCGTGGGGCATACCATGCAGTATCACCCGCATGGAGATGCAAGTATTGCTGATGCCATGGTGCAAATTGGTCAAAAAGATTTGTTGATAGACACCCAAGGAAACTGGGGGAATATTTATACAGGAGACAATGCAGCGGCGTCGCGATATATCGAAGCCCGATTGTCAAAATTTGCGCTTGACGTTGTATTTAATCCTAAAATTACCCAGTGGCAATCGTCTTACGACGGTCGGAAAAAAGAGCCCATCAATCTGCCAGTCATGTTCCCTTTATTATTGGCGCAAGGGGCCGAAGGTATTGCTGTGGGGCTATCTACAAAGGTTCTGCCTCATAATTTTGTTGAGCTCATAGATGCTTCGATTAAGCATTTACAAGGAAAGCGATTTGATATACTCCCGGATTTTCCAACGGGAGGATTGATGGATGCTACTCATTACAGTGAAGGAAAGCGCGGGGGTAAAATTCGATCAAGAGCCTTGATTAATCAGCTCGACAAGAGTACTTTGGTCATTAAAGAAATTCCTTTTGGCACGAACACCTCGAGCTTAATTGACTCTATCCTCAAGGCCAACGAAAAAGGAAAGATCAAAATAAAACGTATCGAGGATAACACCGCTGCAGAGGTAGAAATATTAGTTCATTTACCTTCAGGGATTTCTCCGGATAAAACCATTGATGCCTTATATGCCTTTACGAGTTGTGAAACTTCTATTTCACCGCTCGGGTGTGTTATTGAAGATAACCGACCATTGTTTATCGGGGTTAATGAAATGCTTAAGCGATCTACCGATCGCACCGTTAATTTACTTAAGCTAGATCTCGAGTATCAACTCAATGACCTCGAAGAGCAGTGGCATTTTGCTTCTTTAGAGCGTATTTTTATTGAAAACCGTATCTATCGCGATATTGAAGAGGTAGAAACATGGGAAGGCGTTATTGAGGCCATTGATCTCGGATTAAAACCATACATTACTCACCTAAAAAGAACGGTTACTACTGATGATATTGTGCGCTTGACAGAAATTCGAATTAAGCGAATTTCAAAATTCGATATCGATAAGGCCCAACAAAAAATCGACGCCCTTGAAGATCAAATTGCTAAGATCAAACACGATTTAGTTCACCTGACTGATTACGCGATCGCCTACTTTAGTCGTTTGAAAAAAGATTATGGTGCTGGGCGTGAGCGCAAAACCGAAATCCGTGTTTTCGATGACATTGAGGCGACCAAAGTGGTTATTCGAAATACAAAACTCTATGTAAATCGAGAAGAAGGGTTTATCGGAACGAGCATGCGTCGCGATGAGTATGTTACTGATTGCAGTGATATTGACGATATTATAGTTTTTACTGATTCAGGGCAGATGATGGTGACACGGGTCAGTGATAAGACTTTTGTCGGTAAAGGAATCATCTATGTTGGGGTTTGGAAGAAAAAAGACAAGCGAACCATTTACAATCTTGTCTATAAAGATGGGGTCAAAGGAGCGACTTTTGTTAAACGATTCCCTGTAACCAGTATTACTCGAGACCGAGAATATGATATAACCGCAGGAAACCCTGGTTCCAAAGTGCTTTATTTTACGGCCAATCCTAATGGGGAGGCTGAGGTAGTGACCGTTTTGCTTCGGCAGTCGGGCAGTATTAAAAAACTCAAATGGGATCTAGATTTTTCTGAAATTCTGGTCAAAGGCCGCGCCTCTAAAGGAAATATTGTTTCAAAGTATGCGGTTAAGCGAATAGAACTAAAAGAGAAGGGCTTATCAACCTTGAAACCAAGAAAAATTTGGTTTGACGATACGGTCCAGCGGCTTAACGTAGATGGTCGTGGTGAATTATTGGGAGAATTTACTCCTGATGATCGCTTATTGATTATTCGGCAAAATGGTATGGTTAAAACAGTTTTGCCCGACATGTCTCTTCATTTTGATGATGACATGATTATTCTAGAGCAATGGAAAAAAGACAAACCGATAACGGTAATTTATTGGGCTGGGGATAAAGAACTTTTCTATGTTAAGCGTTTTGTGGTAGAACATCCGGAGCGCGAAGAATTGGTTATCAATGATCACCCAAAATCATATTTAGAAAAAGTCTTTACAGATTATCGTCCTGTGGCTGAATTAGTTTTTGTGAAGGAGCGCAACAAAACCCGTAAGGACAACTTAGAGATTGATCTAGAGTCGTTTATTTCTGTCAAAGGGATTTCTGCGATGGGTAATCAATTGACTAAGGATAAAGTTCTTGAGATTAATGCTTTAGATCCTTTGCCTTATCAAGTGGAGGAAGAAGCTGATTCCCTTGATGTCAACGATATCGATGAACCTGAAGAGGCTTCTGATTCAAACACCCAGTTTGAGGAGCCGACAAAAGAAATAATGGATATTGATGTTCAAGAAGAGCCCGTTCAGCAACCGAGGGTAAATAAAAATACAAATGATGACGAGTCGTCCTCTAGCGGCGAAAATGGTCAAGGTCAAATCACCTTATTTTAAGCCTTAAGAGCGATTTACGCGCCCTTTAAGGGTTTTGGTAGCCCCGACAGTCTTGTATTCAAATTCGTAGCCTGATTCGTCAGTACGTAATATTTTTATATGTACCGCTTGTTCCTCTGCTTGGTTTTTGGGATTTCTTTTTTGTAAAATATATTCGCAATCGTTGATCCAACGAATGTCTGAAGTATCTTGTTTGCCTTTGTAATATTCTATTTCATATTGCTCAAACCGCTCAAATAAACTGGTTTCAATTTGTCCCGCAATGGCGGTAGAAAAAGAATATTGACCGGTCTTATAAGAAGCACAGTTTCTTTGTTCGTTGAAACAACTCGAGAAAAGCGTTGTCAAGAGTATAAAAACGATGATGGTTCTTGCTTTGAATTTCATTGAGCAAATTTCGTTAAAAAAATCTGATTAATCGCCTGAATTACGTTTAGGGCAAATAAGTCTTAAATCGCCCGTTTTTATAAAAGACAACAATGCGTTCTATTGTTCCAAAATCAAGGTCTTCTGAATGACCAGTCGATGGTTGAATTGATTTTGCTGCCTGCAGCTTTGGCTCTTCATTTTGAACGCTGTCCAATAGAGAAGTATTTTTTCTTTGGCTTTCAATAGAATCAACTCCAGTATTATTTTTGGATACCATAACCTCCGGAGATTCTGTTTTTTGAATTTTCGAAGGAGTAGGGAAGTGGCCTTCCCCATTTAAGAGCCAATATAATTCTACTTCTGGAAAGACCTTTAGGACCTTTAAAACAAATTCTAAACTTGGTTTATTGCGGCCAGAAAGTAGGTGAGAAATCGTGGATCGATTGACGGTAACCATCTCTGAAAATGCAGCTGCAGAAATCCCGTAATATTCCAGAATTTCACCTAATCTTTTTGCGAATTCAGCACTGTTTACCATTGTAATTTTATTGTTTAACAAAACTAACAAATTGAGATATAAAAACGGCTTTGTTGCGTCAAATTTTACAAATAAAAATCAATTATATTTAAACGTACACTTTATTTAATAATAATTAAATTACTGATTACAAGGTATTTAATTATTAAAAAAGTATTACGTGTTTATAATTGTAAATAATTAATCCTTTTTGTTGGTTATTTCTGCCGAAATGCAGCTAAATACCTGTTTACTAATGTAAACAACCATATGCTTACCTTTGTTATAACGATGCTAAGTCCGACCGAAATATTACACTTATACAAAGCCATAAAAGTGCCCAATTTAGCGTCGCGCTACATACCTCCTGCGGCATTAAATGAGTTGATTAATGATGCAAAAGCTATAGGTATTTATTCTGTGTTAGGCACTTCGATTCAGGGTCGTGAAATTGGTTGTATTGAAATCGGGACAGGGGCATTTAAAATTTTGGCTTGGTCACAAATGCATGGAGATGAATCTACCGCTACTCGGGCCTTAGTGGATTTATTTTCTACTTTAACTCAGGAAAAGCATCATCAAGAATTTGTTACACGGATTCTGAATTACTGTACTGTACGTATTGTTTTTCAATTAAATCCAGATGGGGCGCAGGCCTATCAACGTGTAAATGCCGACGGTTACGATTTAAATAGAGACGCATTGACTCGAAATCAGCCTGAGAGTCAACTTTTGGCTAACCTGGTCGCTGAGTTCGACCCAGATTTGTGCTTAAATTGTCACGATCAAAGGAGTTTATATAGCCTAAGCAGCGCGGTTAATCCCCCATTCATATCGTTTTTAGCACCAACTATTGATGAGCATTCAACGCTTACCCGTGTGCGAAAGCAGGCGATGAAATACATTAGTGCCACTCATTCCTTTTTACAATTTATGGGATTTGATCAGGTGGGAAGGTATGATGAATCCTATTGTGCCCATTGTTTTGGGGATTATTTTCAGTCAAAAGGAATTCCAACCGTATTGATAGAATCAGGATTTATTGTTGGGGACTATGAACGCGAAGAGTCGCGTTATGTGGTTTATGTCGCTCTTTTGGGAATCTTTGATTCTATTGCTTCAAACAAAGAAGGCTTATCGACAGTACAACATTATTTCGATATTCCTGAAAACCTTAACATTCTTAGAGACATTGTGCTAAAAAATGTACTTTACAATGGAAAATTAGTGGACATCGGACTTCAAAATCGTTGGGTTTTGAATCATAGTATCTTGAAGCAAGAGACCTATGTTTATGATATTGCCAATCCGGGAACTATTTTTGGCTATGCTTCGAAAGATTTGAACGCAGAAGAAATATTAATAAATTCTCACGAAAACGATTTCGAAAATAAAATAATCGCAAGTATTATGTTAAAAAAGTCCGGTTTATTGATAAAAATTGAATAAACTGCCCTTTTTATCTTGAGACAGTTCTATTTTTGTCAAAAAAATAAAATGAGCAAGATTAAACTCGACGATACTGATCACGACATCCTTGAGATGCTTATCGAAAATACCCGGACACCATTTACGGACATCGCTAAAAAGCTTAATATTTCAGCCGGGACAGTTCACGTTCGCGTGAAAAAAATGGAAGATTCCAATATTATTCAAGGCTCCTCACTTGTCGTTGATTACAAAAAACTGGGTTATTCATTTATCGCTTATATCGGGATATATCTTAACAAAACATCACAAACACAATTTGTCCTAGCGCGCTTGCGCGAGATTCCATTTGTTACCGTAGCCCATGTCACCACTGGTAAGTTTAATATTTTTTGTAAAATCCGGGCTAGAAAAACTAGTCATGCCAAAGAAATTATTTTTAGAATTGACGATATAGAAGGGGTAACTCGAACAGAGACCATGATTTCATTGGAAGAAAGCATCAATGATAAAAAACGTTTGATGCACGCCATCTTTAATGAGATTTAATAAAAGCCTTCAAAAAAGCCTTTAGCTCAAGGTTGATTCATTTGGAGCCCACAAAAATACGTCAGAATAACCTTTATCTAGGTTATTGCTAATTCACTCTAGAGACTGCCAAAAATTAAATGCCTCAAAAATTTGTGCATTTGTCACCTGGCAATCAATAACGTAGTTGCCGATATCTTTGAGCAAAACAAAATTAATGCGACCATGAGCGTTTTTTTTGTCGTGGATCAGATAGGAAATAATTTGTTCTTGAGCCCTTTTATCAAAACGAAATTCAGGGAGTAATTTCTTTAATTGTTCAGAAAAATGCAACAATTTAGTTTTTGGAAAACCTAGGGTAATGTGAGATAAGTAAAGGGCGAGTATCATGCCAATACCAACGGCCTCTCCGTGTTTCATAAAGTTTTCGGGGCGATGGTCTAAACAATAACTCTCTAGGGCATGCCCTAAGGTGTGACCAAAGTTCAATGTTTTTCGGCGCCCTAATTCAAATGGGTCTTGGGTGACGACTTCATTTTTAATCTTTACGGATTCCCAAATTAATTGCTTTAAATCTGGATTTTCTTTGTTGGGGGTAATAAGGCAGTTTGCTAAATATTGTTCGTTAGAGATAAAACCGTGTTTCACCATTTCCATCCATCCCGAAGTCAATTCTCGCTCGGGTAAGGTTTCTAGAAACTCTGGAAATATAACTATGGCTTTTGGCTGAGCCACGACACCAATTTGATTTTTTAGAACCCCAAGATCGATTCCTGTTTTACCGCCTATAGCCGCATCGACCATAGAGAGTAGGGTTGTGGGTATATTTATAAAGTCTATGCCTCTGCGAAAGGTACTCGCCACGAAACCACCAAGATCGGTAACGACACCACCACCCAAATTAATCATTAAGCTTTTTCTATCCCCGCCATTTTCAGACAATTCTTCCCATAACTTTTGGGTCCATTCAATCGATTTTGAACTTTCCCCTTGTGGAATGGTCAATAGTTTTAATTCAAGTTGTTTAATCTTTTCCTTAAAGATCGGGTAACAAAATTTTTGCGATGATTCATCGGTTAACACAAATATTGAGCTCCATTGACCACTTTTCAATAGGGTATTTAAATCGGACCATGCTGCAGTGCCAAATCGAATTATATGGTCAGTATTTTCAATGGAATAAGACATTGATAAAACCCTTTTAGTGAAAAAAATTAAGCTCAAATCTAACTATATTTGTTCTTAATTAAAGACTGTATGACGGGAAATAAGTTGTTTGATAATACCGAAAAGGCATTTGCCCTTAAGACTGATGCAGCGCTAGAGCGCGCATTTGCCCTTTTTCGTATGATCTCCAGTGAGTCATTAGTGAAAATTGGTGCAAATTTGACTAAAATAGCACTCAATATGCATTTGCCTGTTGAGGGTTTAATTCGAGCTACAGTTTTTGATCATTTTTGCGGGGGTGTCAACGAGCAAGACGCTATGAGTGTGGTCAAATCATTACAATCGGTTGGGGTAAGGTCCGTACTTGACTATTCTGTTGAAGGTAAAGAAGTAGAGGCACAATTTGATGCTACACGAGATAAAATTTTGTCATTGATTGAATTCTCTACTGAGAAATCTTCAATGCCATTCGCCGTTTTTAAACCTACGGGACTCGGACGATTTAAAATATGGGAGGCCAGTGCTCAAGGCAGGCTTCAAGGGCCACAGGTGGAAGAATGGAACCGCTTAGTACAACGTTATGACGATTTAACCAGTGCGGCCCATAAAAATGATTTAATGCTTCTAATTGACGCGGAGGAGTCATGGATGCAAGATGGGGCAGATGCCTTGTGCACACAAATGATGTTTCGCTATAACAAAACAAGACCAGTGGTCTTTAATACGCTTCAATGCTACAGACACGATCGACTCGATTATTTAAAGGAAATACACCTTCAGTCGAAATCTAAAGGCATTAAATTAGGCTTTAAGGTAGTTCGCGGGGCTTATATGGAAAAGGAAAATGACAGAGCTCGAAATTTGGGCTATCCAACACCAATTTGCCGCGATAAAAAGCATACCGATGAAGTTTTTGATTCGGTAATCACGTATATCCTGAAAAATTTAAATGACATTGCTCTTTTCATGGGGTCTCATAATGAGGAAAGTACCCTTAAAGCTTTGGAATTAATGGAACAGTATGGTATTGAAAAAAACGATCCAAGAGTTTGGTTTGGACAATTGTATGGAATGAGCGATCACATTACCTATAATTTATCAGATCAAGGATATAATGTGGCTAAATATATTCCATTTGGTCCTGTTAAAGATGTTATGCCCTATTTGATCCGGAGAGCCGAAGAGAATACCTCTGTAGCTGGACAAACTAGTCGGGAATTAGAGTTGTTAAAGAAAGAATTAAGACGCCGAAAAACTGCGCGAGGGCAAGCTTAAACAAACGATATTCATTACCATCAAATTGCAAATTGTAGATGGTATTTTATAAATCGTCACTTCATAAATTTTTATTCTAAGCGGGATTTAGGGATATTTATTCTCGAAACATTCCAACGTCTATAACATGAAACAATTTAACCTACTGTTTTTATTTGTTTACTTATTTACTTTTCCAAGTTCTGCTTAAAGCCCTAGTCAACAATACCTCGACATGATCCGTTATGAAGAGTTGTTGGCGCTCCTAAATGAATTTTCTGGTGAAGCTGATATACAAGAGAGAATTGCTTATACATATTTAAATCGAGCAAAAATCGAAGGCGATACAATAAAAATTTCTGGAGGTTATGACCGTTTGGCAAGAATATTTGATCCAATAACAAATATTAAATACGCTGATTCATTAATTAGTTTTACCAATGAATGGATACATGTAACATATCCTGCCGCTGGTTATTTATTAAAAGCCTATCAGTATTCAAGATTGAGCAATCTGCAAGAATCCTACAATAATTTATTAAAAGCAAATGAATATAGTGAGGTGAATGAAAATATTACCCAAAGAATATATATTCTAGATAGATTAATTTCATTGAAAATTTCTTGGGGTGAATCAGAGAAGGCATTAGACTTGCAACATCAAAGACATAAGCTTCTTTTGGCTGAAGATTTTATCGAAAAAGTAAAGAAAGTAAGTCGACCTGAATTCAATTCTGATGAATTTTTTAAACAAAACGTCATCTCATCTTATGAAGCTTATATCTTATGTAATGTGGCGTTAGGTAATTACCAGTTGGCTAATAATTATCTCATAAAACATGATTCAATTATAAATGAATATAAAGGATTTGATAAAGAATAAATCCTTCATTGGCCATTGCTACAGATTGCGGATAAAATAATTCAGCCTCATTCTCAAGATCATTCTATAAAAAGACAGGATTGCATCCGTCCTATTTCATCAATGAAATAATTAAGGATCAAAAGGCCTTATAGAAATTAATTCTATGCTGTCTTTTTTGATTTTATAGCGGAATTCAAATGAACCTTTTTCTTCAAGATTAATCTCTATAGCGTAAATTTTGGATGAATCATTCGAGGTTTCACTTGAACTGAAGTTCACTTCGCCGCTATCTAATGTCGATTGAAGGTCCAATGAATCAATGTTATAACGCATTAGCTCTATTTCCAAATCTTTGGACTTTTGTAATGGCTTGCTTTTTAAAAACTTGAGTGTTCTAGCGTTTGGGCCATAGTCACAAGATGTTTTTTTCCCAGAAAGAAAAAACATAAGAATGATAATCCCAAGGCCTACACCACCTAAATAATAAAAAAGTCTTTTTATAAAACTCACAGACGACTACAGGATCAAAAGGTTAATGTCTCTTGATGGCATATCAAACCAATTAGATATAGTCCTGTTTGTTAATATCCCTTTGTACATATAGGTTCCAGAACGCAATCCGAAATTAAAGCGAATAGATTGATCAATGCCACCATGATTGCCGATATTCATTAAAAATGGAGCCAATATATTACTTATCGCTAAGGACGCAGTTCTTGGGTACCTCGCAGAAATATTTGGAACCCCGTAATGAATTACCTCATGAACTACAAAAGTTGGGTCCTCATGGGTCGTAAGTCTCGAGGTTTCAATACAACCTCCCGAATCAATACTTACATCGACGATCACGGATCCTTTTTTCATAAACTCAACGAGCTCTTCAGAGACAACTAACGGCGTTCTGTCAGTACCTTTAAGCGCACCGATTATTACATTGCATCGTCTGATTGCTTTCAATAATGATTTTGGCTGAATTGTAGAGGTGTGAATATTTTCGTTTAAACGTGATTGTAATTTGCGTAAACGATTTATTGAAGGATCAAAAACTTTTACTTTGGCACCTAAGCCAATGGCAGTTTTAGCAGCATAAAAACCAACAGTACCCGCTCCAATTATAACAACCTCAGTAGGGGATACGCCGGCAATATTGCCCAGTAAAAGCCCTGTACTAGACTCATGTTGACTCAGAAGTTCTGAAGCAATTAGGATGGAAGAAGTGCCGGCCAATTCACTAAGGGTTTGAAGTATTGGGTAGTCACCATCCTGTTCTTTAACATATTCAAAGGCAATAGCACTAATTTTTTTCTTCTGGAGTAATTCAAAAAAAGCCTTATTCTGACTTTTTATTTGGAGCGCAGAAATTAAAACAGAATTTGGCTTTAACCATTGCGCCTCGTCAATTGTGGGCGGTTCAACCTTGAGAACTATCGGGGACTTAAAAACTTTTTGTGTATTCGAAGTAATTTGGGCCCCAGCTTCAGAATAGTCATGATCTGTAAACCCCGCGTTGATTCCAGCATTGGATTCTATCAGTATAGAATGGCCATCCCTAACTAAATCAGAGACCGAGTCTGGTGTAAGTGCTATGCGTGTTTCTTGGAGATGTCGTTCTTTAGGTATGCCAATGAATAGCTTGTTGCTATCACGAGAAACATCTAGCATTTCTTCTTGAGGCAGAAGCTCGTGGGCATAAAAAGGCGAAGATTTACTCAATCCAATGTCAATTAATGAAATAAGTCTTTAATCTGTTCCCAAGTATTTTTTTCTTGTGACAATTCTTCTTCGAACGATGACAAGTCATCATTTTTGAAGGGGCTTTTGGTATTTGTCGATTTGTTCGTCGATTTGACCATCGTTAATGTTCTCAGAAGTACAATATACAAATAATGTAGCTCCGAACAATAGAACCAAAATTAGACTTTTAATTTTCATAATACTAGGTTTTGTGAGGTTAAGACTATAAACCTAGATTGAAAAAAGACAAGTTTTTAAAGAGATTTAGCGGTATTTTGGAAAGTTTACGCTAAAATTTAAGAGTTAAAGTACAAGGCGAAGATAATTTTATCCTCGATATAAGACGTCAGATTTGACTTAAATGATTATATTTTTGTTAGTTATACTTTTTTAAGTGTAAAACTCTTTTTGTGTCTGTTAATTTATCTATTTCGATTTCCACATAACTAAGTGGTAATAATCCTACAATTAAATCTGGCCATTCAATCATATTCCACGCATCTTCTTCAATGAATTCATCAAAGCCCAAGTCCAAGGCTTCTTCGAGTTCTTTTATCCTGTAAAAGTCATAATGATAGATTTTACAGTCCGTGGTTAAATATTCGTTCATGAGCGCAAAGGTGGGACTTGACACAACATCCAGGCTGCCGAGCCGTCTGACAAGCGCCTTAATTAATGTGGTTTTGCCGGCACCCATTGGGCCTTTAAACAGCATTATTTTTGGATGAACATTATCTAAAATAGTTTCAGCGACTTTGTCGATATCAAGAATATCAAACTCAACTTTCATTGCTATTTCATATTAACGCGAAGATAGTGAAAATTAGTTAATCGGTATAAAATTATCGATTAAATACATCATTTTGCTACTTTTTGGGATTGAGGGCTATAAATGGTATGATCATCTCCTCAAGCGAAATCCCTCCATGTTGATACGTGTTTCGGTAATAATTCACGTAATGATTGTAATTGTTTGGGTAAGCAAAGAAGTGATCGCTCTTTGCAAAAATAAAACTACTACTCATATTTATTGAGGGTAGACGAACGGCCCCTGGATTTTTAATTGCAAAGACTTCTTTTTGATTATAAGTAAGACTTCTCCCAGTTTTATAGCGTAGATTGAGACTTGTTTGTTTATCACCCACTACTTTTGAAGGGGTTTTGACATTCACAGTCCCGTGATCTGTGGTGATCATAAGTTTGAAATTCATGGCCGCGGCTTGATGAATAATGTCTAATAAAGGAGAATTTTTAAACCAACTTGCGGTTAATGAGCGATATGATTTATCATTTGAGGCGAGTTCCTTAATGACCTCCATTTCGGTTTTTGCATGAGAAAGCATATCGACGAAATTATAAACCACTACAGTCAATTGCTCGTCTTTGTGCACCCTAAAATTTTCTGATAATTTTTTACCCTGTCTTAATGAAGTAATCTTATGATAACTCCAATTTAAATCGAGCCCAAGCCGTTTTAACTGAAGACTTAGAAACTCTTCTTCGTATAAATTTTTCCCCCCTTCATCAGTATCATTCCGCCAATAATTAGGATGTAGTTTTTCCATATCTGCCGGGGTTAAGCCCGAAAAAATGGCATTTCTGGAATATTGTGTGGCAGTCGGTAATATGCTGTAAAACAGTGATTCCTCTCGTTTTTTAAAAAGTGGATTAAGCAGTGGCTCAAAAGCCTTCCATTGATCGTAGCGCAAATTATCAATAACAACCAAAAGTGTGGGTTGGTCGTCTAAAAGCGGAGCAACTTTTTCTTTAAATAAGGTATGGGACATTACCGGCGCCTTGACCGTGCCATCGAACCAGTCCTGATAGTTGTTTTCAATAAATTTACAAAACTGCGTATTGGCTTCTTGCTTCTGGCTTTCAAGTATTTCCATCATTCCCGAGTTCTCTATATTGTCGAGTTCCATCTCCCAAAACACCAGTTTTTGGTATAAATCACTCCATTCTTCCGGTTGATTTATGGTGGATAAATCCATGGCGATTTTTCGAAATTCTTGTTGATAGTTCTGATTTGTTTTTTGAGAAACCAGTCGATAGTGGTCGAGATTTTTTTTAAGACTCAGAAGCAACTGATTCGGATTAACAGGTTTGATCAGATAATCTGCAATTTTTGAACCAATAGCTTCTTCCATTAGATGCTCTTCTTCACTTTTTGTGATCATTACAACCGGCAGGCTATCTTGTATTTCCTTAATTTCTTGTAGTGTTTCCAGGCCCGATAAACCCGGCATATTTTCATCCAAAAAGACAATGTCAAAGGCGGTGCTTTTGATGGCATTAAGTGCTTCCGTACCGCTGCGCACAGGGGTCACTTGATAATTGCGTTGTTCCAGGAACAAAATATGGGGTTTCAATAAATCAATTTCGTCGTCTACCCAAAGAACTTTAATCTCATTCATATATGTATATTTGTCTTTCGCTATTCTCTTTATATATAACCTTCGAGGACGCGTTTTAGTATGCTAAAAATACACCTAAAGGTGCTAATTAATCGTTAATTTTGAGTAATTCTCACAAGCTGAAAATTATTAATGATCCCATTTATGGATTCATTCCTGTACACAATGAATTGATTTTTCAAATCATTGAGCATCCTTATGTTCAGCGGCTAAGGCATATTTCTCAAATGGGTTTGAGTTATTTGGTTTACCCTGGAGCACATCACACTCGATTTCATCACGGATTGGGCGCCATGTTTCTCATGCAGCGCGCTGTGGCAACATTACGACAAAAACGGGTCGATATTTCTAGTCAGGAGGAAGAAGCCTTATATCTCGCCATATTACTTCATGATATCGGTCATGGTCCTTTTTCACATGGTCTCGAGGGCATCATTATCCCTAAGATGTCTCATGAGGAGCTTTCTTTAGCGATTATGGATCGCTTAAACAAGGAGTATAATGGCGCATTGGATTTAGCCATAGAGATTTTTACTGGGCACCACACAAGAAAATTTTTAAAACAACTTGTTTCAGGGCAACTCGATATGGATCGATTGGATTTTTTGCGAAGAGATAGCTTTTACACCGGGGTAGCAGAAGGATCAATAAGCGCTCAGCGTTTAATTGCAATGCTTAATGTGGTCGATGATTGTCTGGTCATTGAGGAAAAAGGAATTCACTCTGTTGAAAATTTCTTGATGGCAAGACGATTGATGTACTGGCAAGTTTATTTGCACAAAGCTTCTTTATGCGCAGAGCATATTTTGATGAAAATTATCATGCGTGCCCGAGAATTAAAGCGTTCGGGGATGGATCTTGGTATAATGGGCTCATTGAATTATTTTTTATCCTTCGATCAAAACCAGGAATTGTCCCAAGACTCGTTGAATCATTTTTTACATCTTGACGATATAGACATTTTGGCAGCACTCAAACTATGGATGAGTCATGATGATTTCGTGCTCAGTCAATTATCCAAAACGATTATTAAGCGCAAACTCTTTAAAATCAAGATTAATGAAGCTGAATTTTCTAACGAAAAACTGGAAGAAAAACGTCAAAAGTTTGCAATAAAACACAACCTTTCAGCTCATGAGGCATCTTATTTTGTGTTTACGGGTAGTATTTCAAATTTAGCCTATAACCAGTCTAAAGAAAACATTAAGCTTCTTAGAAAAGATGGCTCTTTAATTGATGTGGCTCAGGCGAGCGATCAATTACATATTAAAGCCCTATCAGAAAAGGTGGTGAAGTATTTTCAATGTTACCCAAAAACCCTTGAATAGAAACGCTTTTTTTATATTTGCACATTGATACCATCTTAATGGAATTTACAGCCAACCAAATTGCAGAAATACTCAACGGCACAGTCGATGGTGATGGGGCAGTAGCCGTTTCACGATTGTCCAAGATCGAAGAGGGAACCCAGGGGAGTCTTACGTTTTTGGCCAATCCAAAATATACAAACTTTATTTATACCACGAAGGCTTCCATTGTTATTGTAAGCCAAGATTTTCGTCCCGAGCAGGAGATCGAGTCTACGCTGATACGAGTTGAGGATGCTTACAGCGCTTTTTCTACCCTTTTATCTTATTATAATCAGGTGAAAATGAATAAAATAGGTGTTGAACAACCTATTTACATGTCCGATTCTGCGCGTCATGGAGAAAACTGCTACATCGGGGCTTTTGTCTACATTGGCGACAACGCGGTCATTGGTAATAATGTAAAAATTTATCCCAACGCTTACATCGGGGATAATGTTCATATTGAGGACAATGCTGTAATTTTTTCGGGAGCGAAGATTTATTCAGAAACTCAGATCGGAGCAAATACAGTAATTCACAGTGGCGCGATTATAGGAGCAGATGGCTTTGGTTTTTCGCCTAACGAAGAAGGTACTTATGATAAAGTTCCGCAGATCGGCAATGTCATTATCGAGTCCAATGTTGATGTTGGCGCAGGAACCACCATCGATAGAGCAACGCTTGGTTCAACCATCATCCGAGAAGGGGTGAAACTCGATAATCAAATTCAAATTGCGCACAATGTCGAGATTGGAAAAAATACAGTGATTGCTGCCCAAACCGGAATTGCCGGTTCGACCAAGATTGGTGAAAACTGCATGATTGGTGGTCAAGTAGGCATCGTCGGGCATATTACCATCGGAAATAATGTCAAAATTCAGGCGCAAAGTGGTATTGGACGCTCAATAAAAGATAATGAAGTGCTTCAAGGTTCTCCAGCGTTTAATTATGGAGACTACAGCAAGAGCTACGTTCATTTTAAAAATTTACCAAAAATTGTCCGGGCGTTCAGTGCTTTGGAAAAAAAAGTCAATGATGACAAACAGTAATGGCAAGCAAACAACCATCGCCTCTGAGGTTTCTTTAACAGGCGTTGGCTTACATACAGGAAAAAACGTGACCCTAACCCTTAAGCCTGCACCAGAAAACTACGGTTATAAATTTATACGCGTGGATTTAAAGGACACTCCAATTATTGAGGCTGATGCCAACTATGTCGTGAATACCCAGCGAGGAACTAATCTTGAAAAATCTGGGGTAAAAATTCAAACTTCAGAACATATTCTAGCTGCTTTGGTGGGCATGGAAGTGGATAACTGCATTTTAGAGTTAGACGCTCCGGAGC